>ERZ836877.396-NODE-396-length-76094-cov-9.614329_pt1 | contig 76094 bp, 86 predicted proteins | sample MGYA00519469_ERZ836877 | MGnify/ENA primary metagenome ERZ836877 (study PRJEB31850, sample SAMEA3708809) | human gut metagenome | biome: human gut; feature: human-associated habitat; material: faeces | place: China | collected 2014 ...
ATCTGCCCTTCACACCCTAAGAAAGCACCACAAAATCTGCTGCTCCACGGTAAGTTAAACTCCGGTTAAGCCGCAGCTTTCTTTCCAAAGAGTTTCTTGAGACAACTGAAAGCAACCATAACACCAAGTACCATAAGAAGTACGGCAACAACAAATTGAAGTCCGTCTACAAGAAGTGTTGCATTACCGCTCATGAAGTTGCTGACAAGGGCAATTGTTTTCTGAATCAGAGCAGTGAACGTAACTGCCAGCATAACAAACATTGGAATGTAAAGTGTCCATCCGGTACGACCGGTTGTTTTTAAGAAAACCGCTAAGGCGATCAATACAAGTGCTGCAAGCAGCTGGTTTGCAGAGCCGAACAGCGGCCAAACGTTGCTGTATCCGCCAAGTGTCAGCAAATATCCGAAAAACAGTGTGATCACAGTTGCAAAATATTTATTTGTCAGTACACGCTGTACCGGTGTCATATCTGCAGGATCGGTGGAATCTCCGTAGAACAATTCCTGGAAAGACATACGTCCGATTCTTGCAACAGAGTCAAGGGATGTCAGTGCAAGTGCAGATACACACATGGTCATAAATACAGTTGCAACGGTAACAGGGACACCAAGTTTTTCAAGGAATCCTGCGACACCGGAGGAGAAGATGGAGAATGGAGTTCCATCAGGTTTTGTTCCGTTTACGGCGACTGCGCCGACAACAACTAAGGAGACGATACCGAGTAAGGATTCTACGACCATGGCACCATAACCGACCATAGGCATATCTTTTTCGCTGCTGATCGTCTTAGAGGATGTTCCGGAAGATACCAGACTGTGGAAACCGGAAACAGCACCGCAGGCGATCGTTACGAATAAAGTAGGGAATAAACTGCTTCCACCTACATTGAATCCGCTGAATGCATTTAACTGCATGGAAGGATGTGCAACAATGACACCGACAACGGCACCGATGATCATACCGAGTAACATGAATGTTGTCATGTAATCTCTAGGCTGCATTAAAAGCCACATTGGCATAACAGATGCTAAGAACAGGTAAGCCATTACGATGTAGATCCATGCAGTTTTGGTCGTGCAGATTGGGAATTTCATACCGATGATGAACATAACGACTAAAAGTACAATTGCAACGATTGCTTTTATCACTTCGTTCATCCTGCTTCCAAGGTGCTTCTGGATCACACCGAAGATAACAGCGACAACGATAAATAACATGGAAATCGAAGCGGCAGCAGAATTGGCGTAAGAGGTTGCATCTGTCATACCTTCAACTCCGGTTCCAACAAATGTTCCGGCAACCATATCTGTAAATGCTGCGATCACTAATAACGTAAAAAGCCAGCAGAATAACATGAAAAGTTTCCGGCCTGTTTTACCGATGTACTTCTCAATAATCATACCCATGGATTTACCTTCATTTTTCACGGATGCATATAAAGCACCGAAGTCCTGTACAGCACCGAAGAAAAGTCCGCCGATGATGAGCCAGAGCAATACCGGAACCCATCCAAAAACAGATGCAAGGATCGGACCTGTGACAGGACCTGCACCTGCGATGGAAGAAAACTGATGTGAGAATACGGTAAATTTGGAGGAGGGAACATAATCTTCGCCATCCTCATGTGTGTAAGCAGGGGTTTTTGCATTTGGGTCGATTCCCCATTTCTTTGCAAGCCAGCGTCCGTAGAAGAGGTAGCCTGCACCAAGTGCAACAATACCGATCAAAACAATTACTAAACCATTCATAACTTTTTTCCGCCTTAAGGCGGCTCCTTTCTGAAAATGTATTTTTTTCTGGGAACAAAATACATTGTGCAAAGTGGAAACAATGGGATTCACATCCTGCGCACAGTCTGCTGGCATAAAAAAAGCCTTCATCTCCGGATATATTCATATCTCAAAGACGAAGGCTTAAGCTTCCGCGTTACCACTTTGTTTGCCGTAAAATACGACCTCTCTGTCTTATCTTTGTGGGCAGATGCCTACAACAATAAGCTTCTAAATAACGGTAGAATACCGGTGACACTTACTATGAAAATTCAGTGCACTGCTCGCAGAGGATAGTTCCTGAAGCTGCATACTGCCTTACACCAACCGGCAGCTCTCTGTGATACAGGTTGCTCAGATAACCTTGTTCTGTTCGTTGCATTTTGTTCTCTGTTTGAATAACAAAATAGCACTTTGATCTGGTAAAGTCAATGGTCCATTTTTAATCTGTTTTATTGATTTATTTTAATCGTTACTGTTCACTCGTATCTCGTTCCAGTAATTTTTATTCCGCATTTAAAGAACTCATATAGTCTGTAACGGAATCAAGGTTTGCATAAATGGTTTCCATAGGCCTGTTTGCCTCATAAGCACTGTATCCGGAGTAACCGGCCCAGCCGATGATACCGGCAGCGACAAGACAGCCAGTGACATAACCGGCGATACGCATTCTCTTTTCCTTTGCCATAATTTTCTTACGATTCTTTTTTTCTTCTTTATAACGGTCTACTTTTGCCTGACTCATAATCAATCTCCTAACTTCTTAAACTTTCTTCACTATACTGCATTTTACTGGAAAAATCAATGAAATTTGGTAGAAACAGAAATGAACTTTATGACAAAAATATATCGCAGTCATAAAATATTCGAATAACAGTCGGGATGTTATTTCTTGCACTTTATACGAAAATTGGATAGAATAGTACTGTTCGGATCGTACATGGGCATTTTACTGCAAAGGTACGAAAGAATGAGATTTTCAAATGTGCAAAATGATAGAAAGATGGGGATAGAAAAAGATGAGTCTTGCGGACAAAATTTTTGTAAATATGTGTAAAGATATTTTAGAGAACGGGACAAGCACGGAGGGCGAGAAAGTCCGCCCACACTGGGAAGATGGAACGAGTGCCTACACGATCAAAAAATTCGGTGTGGTCAACCGTTATGATCTCTCAAAAGAGTTTCCGGCAATTACATTAAGAAAAACTGCCATCAAAACATGTACGGAAGAGATGCTCTGGATCTGGCAGAGAAAATCAAATAACATCCATGATTTAAACAGTACCGTATGGGATGAATGGGCAGACGAAGATGGTTCCATCGGAAAAGCATACGGATACCAGTTAGGGGTAAAACATCAGTATAAAGAAGGCATGATGGATCAGGTTGACCGCGTGATTTATGATCTGAAACATAATCCGTTCAGCCGCCGCATTATGACAAATATTTACGTGCACCAGGATCTTCATGAAATGAATTTATATCCGTGTGCCTACAGTATGACATTTAACGTGACACACAAAGAGGGAGATGAAAAGCTGACTCTGAATGCTATCCTGAATCAGCGTTCCCAGGATGTGTTAGCGGCAAATAACTGGAATGTGTGTCAGTATGCGGTATTAATGCATATGCTTGCGCAGGTGTGTGATATGCAGGTCGGCGAGCTGGTACATGTGATTGCGGATGCTCACATTTATGACCGTCATATCCCGATCATTAAGGAACTGATCGGGAGAGAGCAGCATCCGGCGCCAAAATTCACATTAAACCCGGAAATCAAAGATTTTTATCAGTTTACGACAAAAGATATTACCATTGAGGATTATGTGACGGGGCCGCAGATCAAAAATATTCCGATCGCAGTATAAGCCTGACTGGAATATTTTATGAGAGGATAAAAGACAGGATAGAATAACATGGCACTGACAAGTGATGCAGAGTGAAAAGTTGGAGGAAATATGAATTTAATCGCAGCTGTAGATAAAAACTGGGCAATCGGATGTAAGAATAAACTGCTGGTGAGTATTCCGGCAGACATGAAGTTTTTCCGTGAGACGACAACCGGGAAAGTGGTCGTCATGGGAAGAAAAACGTTGGAGAGTTTTCCAAACGGACAGCCTCTCAAAAAAAGAGTGAACATCGTGCTGACGCATGATAAAAATTTTAAGGCGGGAGATGCCATTATCGTTCATTCGATGGAAGAATTGCGGGAAGAGTTAAAGAAATATCCAAGTGAGGATATTTATGTGATCGGTGGAGAGACCATTTATAAACAGCTTCTCGATGACTGTGATGTGGCGCATATCACAAAGATTGACTATGCGTTTGAGGCAGATGCCTATTTCCCGAATCTCGATGAGATGCCGGAGTGGAAAATCACGCAGGACAGTGAGGAACAGACGTATTTTGATCTGGAATATTATTTTTACAAATACGAAAGAATTAAATAATATCAATAAAGCTGTTAAAATATATCATACCAAAAAGATGAAAACTGATTTATAATTGCAAAACCCAGACAGAGAGACTGCTGGGTTTTACCTTTACTTGAACGAGGAGTTTCCGGATAGGAAAAAGAAAAAATGGAAAATTTTATCTATAGTATCAACGTGACAATGCCGATTTTTCTGGTCATGGTGATCGGATACATTTTAAAGCAGATCGGAATGCTGAATGATAACTTTGTCACAGTGGCAAATAAGTTCAATTTCAAGGTCACACTTCCGTTTATGCTGTTTAAGGACATTGCGGGCGTTGATATTAAAGCAGTGTTTGATATTAAATATGTGCTTTTCTGTGCGATCGTGAGTACCATCTGTTTCTGGGTGGTATGGGGTACAGCAAAGCTTCTGGTGCGGGACAAAACGATCCGCGGGGCATTTGTACAGTCGTCTTTCCGTGGAAGTGCGGCGGTTATGGGGCTGGCTTTTATCCAGAATATCTACGGTTCCTCTGCAATGGGACCGCTGATGATCGTCAGTGCAGTGCCGCTCTATAATATTTTTTCTGTGATCGTGCTGACATTTGAGGCAAATGACAGCACAGGGATCGACAAGAAAGCAAAGATCCGACAGGCGGGAATCAATATATGTAAGAATCCGATCATTTTAAGTATCCTGGCAGGACTGATCGTGGGACTGCTTGGGATTCAGTTCCCGATGCTGGTAAATAAGACGGTCAGCAACGTGGCGCAGATGGCAACCCCTTTGGCACTGATCACCATCGGAGCAGGATTTGAGGGAAGAAAAGCGCTGGCGAAGATCGCACCGACCATGGCGGCGTCTATGATCAAACTGGTGCTTCAGCCACTTGTTTTTCTGCCGGTTGCTGCCTGGATGGGATTTTCCGGGGAAAAGATGATCGCAATTCTGATCATGCTGGCATCCCCGACCACGCCGAGCTGTTATATTATGGCAAAGAGCATGAACAATGATGAAGTGCTGACGGCGAGCGTTATTGTAACAACGACATTGATGGCGGCATTTACGTTGACCGGATGGATTTTTTTACTCAAAACATTAGGGTATATCGGTTAGTCAGAGGAAAAAAGATACATATTCAGCAGAAAGTATCATTTTATGAAAGCACAGATTATTTTGAAGTATAAATGGAAAGGGTAAGACAGAAAGATGGATATTACAGGTAGAAAATTATTTGTCAAGGCATTACAGGAAGAGGGTGTCGATACGATTTTCGGTTATCCGGGTGGAACGGTGACGGATCTTTTTGATGAATTATATAAACAGGATGAGATTGAAATTGTCTTACCAAGACATGAGCAGGGACTTTTACATGAGGCAGAGGGATATGCAAAATCGACAGGAAAAGTGGGTGTCTGTCTGGTGACCAGCGGTCCCGGTGCAACGAACATCATGACAGGACTTGCAGATGCACATTATGACAATATTCCGCTTGTCTGTTTCACAGGTCAGGTGCCGTTGAATCTGATCGGAAACGATGCTTTTCAGGAAGTTGACATTGTCGGAATGACAAGAAGTATTACAAAGTATGGCGTGACGGTCAGAGACCGCAAGGATTTAGGAAAGATCATTAAGATGGCCTTTCACATTGCAAGCACAGGAAAACCGGGACCGGTCTTAATTGATCTTCCAAAGGATATCCAGACGGCGAGCGGACCGGCGGAATATCCGGACAGCGTGCAGATCCGTGGATACAAACCGAATGAGAGCGTGCATATCGGGCAGTTGAAAAAAGCATACAAACTGTTAAAGTCAGCAAAGAAACCATTGATCCTCGCTGGCGGCGGTGTCAATATTGCAAAAGCAAATGAGCTGTTGAAAGAATTTGCAGAGAAAATGAATGTTCCGGTTGTGACGACCATTATGGGAAAGGGTGCGATTGTCACAACGCATCCGCTTTATATCGGAAATACGGGAATGCATGGAAAATATGCAAGCAATAAAGCAGTCAGCGAGTGTGATGTTTTATTTTCCATCGGAACAAGATTTAACGACCGTATTACCGGAGATCTGAATGAATTTGCACCAAAAGCAAAAATTGTACATATTGACGTGGACACTGCTTCCATTTCCAGAAATGTTGTGGTAGACGTTCCAATCGTATCGGATGCAAAACTTGCCCTGGAAAAATTGCTGGAATGGGCAGAACCAAAGGATACGGCTGCATGGCAGGAGAGAATTAAGGCATGGGATGAAAAGAATCCACTTGAGATGCGCAGAGACCGCGGCATGACACCACAGATGATCATGGAACACATCAACCATACGTTTGACGAGGCGGTTTTTGTCACGGATGTAGGACAGAACCAGATGTGGGCAACGCAGTATCTGGATATTGACGAAAAACGCCAGATGATCACTTCCGGCGGGCTTGGAACAATGGGATTCGGTTTTCCTGCGGCGATCGGTGCAAAGATTGGAAATAGGGATACGGAGGTAGTCTGTGTCACCGGTGATGGCGGTTTCCAGATGAACATTCAGGAGATGGCAACAGCGATCGTGCAGGGGACACCGGTTATCATCTGCCTGCTCAATAACCAGTATCTTGGCATGGTCCGCCAGATGCAGCAGCTTTTTTATGGCAAACGCTATTCCGCAGTATGCTTAAGAAAGAGAAGAAGCTGTCCGGCAAACTGCAAGGGACCAAATAAAGCATGCCCTCCATATACACCGGATTTTGTTGCACTTGCAGAAAGCTATGGCGCGCATGGCATCCGTGTAGAGCGGGAAGAAGACATTCAGGCAGCTTTGGATAAAGCGAGAACTTACAAAGATGCACCGACAGTCATTGAATTTCTGATCTCTTCGGATGAGATCGTGCTTCCGATGGTAAAGGGTGGAAATCCGATGAGCGAGATGATTTTGAAATAGGCGGATACAGATATGGTGAGAGAGGAAAATATCATGAAAGACAGATGGATTGCACTATATGTAGAAAATCAGGTTGGTGTTCTGGCAAAGGTTTCCGGTCTTTTTTCCGGGAAATCATACAATTTGCAGAGTCTGACAGTTGGTACGACAGAGGACGAGACGGTTTCCCGTATGACCATCTGCGTTACCAGTGATGACATAACATTTGAACAGATCAAAAAGCAGCTGAACCGTATGGTCGAAGTGATCAAAGTCATTGATCTGACAGATGTACCGATTCATATGAAAGAGATTCTGTTCGCAAAGGTTCTCCGTGTGAATGCTGCGGAAAAAGAAGAAGTATTCCAGATCGCACAGGTGTTTAATGTGCAGGTGGCAGATATCGGAAATGACAGTGTCCTGCTGGAATGCAAACTGACTGCCCATAGAAATAACGAGCTGATCGCACTGTTAAAATCGAAATTTAAGATGATTGAGGTAGTGCGCGGCGGAGCAGTAGCAATTGAATCCATCAGTACAAGCTGTAGATAATAAAATTTTTCGAAAATTATAGCAAAAGTAATGTACAACTTAAATACCCTGTGATATAATAAAAATGTTTTGAAATGTAGTATTAAAAACTACGTTGGAAAACGTATATTTAAGAATAAGAAGTCATAAAGCTATTTTGCAGATGACAGTAGTAAATAAACGAGGTATTTATGATGCAGAAAAAAGTACAGATCATCAGTGATGGTTCCCTGGATCTCTCACAGGAACTCACAAAGGAAAAAGATATTGAGGTTGTTCCATTTTACGTGTCCTTTGACAGTGAAACGTATCAGAAGGAAATGGTCGAAGTCGGTGTCAGGGAATTTTATCAGGAAATGGTGGATCACCCGAACGTTTTTCCTAAGACGTCCATGCCATCCGTGAATGATTATTATGAGCTGTTTCAAAAACATGCCAGCGAGAAGATGCCGGTCATCTGTATCTGTATCACCAGAAAATTCAGTGGATCCTTACAGTCAGCAACAACCGCAAAGGATATGGTGTTAGAGGATATTCCGGATGCGCAGATCACGGTCATTGACTCAACGGTCAATACTGTGCTGCAGGGATTATATGTATTAGAGGCATGCAGACTGCGCGATATGGGCTTAGAGTATCAGCAGATTGTAGATGCGTTACTTCCAATCCGTGAGACAGGAAGAATTTTTTTCACGATCGGAAGTATTGACTATTTAAAACATGGCGGAAGGATTGGCAGATTAGCCGGGATTGCAGCCAGTGCATTAAAAATCAAACCGCTGATCACGTTAAAAGAAGGTGAGATCTTTAATTCCGGCATTACAAGGAATCGTCTCAAATCCATGAAAAAAGTCGTGGATATGACAAGGGAATATTTAGATGAAGTCAATGCAAAACCGGGAGAGTACAGCTTCTGCATCGGTTATGGATATGATCATAAGGAAGCTCTGGAATTTCGGGAGATGTTAAAGGATCTGATCAAAGAACGTCTTGGAATTGATGAGATCGGTATTTACCAGATCGGTGCAACCATTGGAGTACACACAGGACCATATCCGATCGGAATCGGAATTATAAAGCATGCATTGACAGAGTAACTGATATGTACCCCTTTTACTGGACATCCAGTGAAAGGGGTACATATCATATCAGGGCGATTTTTAGTTCCTGTTTACGGAACTAATGATAATATTTTAAGAATAATCCCGTAAGATCTCCTTTTAAGTTCACACCGAGGAAAGCAAGCGTTTCGGAAAGAGCATACATGGTTGCGGCCATATCTTCAAAGTTTGCGTTATTTCCCATATGTCCAATGCGGATCACTTTGCCGGAAAGATCATCAAAAGATCCGGCAAGCATGATATTGTGCTCTTTTTTCATGCGGGAAAGAATTGCATCGCAAGTGGTCTCTGCCGGAATGTCAAACACTGTGACGGTATCGGAGAAACCGCTTTCCAAGTGAAGCTTTAAACCGGCTTCTGTCAAAGCGCGTCTGGCTGCTTCGGCGATACGGTGTGTGCGTTCTTCTAACTCTGGATCGGAAGCGATATTGTCAAAAGCAGCGCGTAAGCCGTAAATATCGCTGATCGGCATGGTGTAAGGAAACCATTTTTTCTCATAATATCCCTCGAAAGCCAGAAGGCTTGCATAGAAGGAACGGATCGGCGTCTTGCGTGCGTGCATGACATTTTTTACAGCATCGCTTATTGTGACAAAAGTAAGTCCCGGAGGTGCAGAAACAGCTTTCTGGGAACCGCCGCACAGAAGATCGATCTGGAACTTGTCGACATCCATGTGATTTCCAAACATTCCGGAAACGGAATCTACAACGGTCAGAATGCCGTATTCTTTTAAAAGCGGACAGATTTTCTCTACCGGATTGAGCATGCCGCTTGGGGTGTCACAGTGAACAACGGTCGCATATTTATAATCATGATGCTCCTTTAAATAAGAAGAAAGAGCATCCGGGTCGATGGCATTCAGGCGGTCGGCATGATAAAATTCCGGCACACCACCGTACATGGAAACAAAGTCCGCAAAGCCTTCGCCGTACACGCCGTTCTCAATGATGAGCACCTTATCTCCCGGCTCAGTGAGGGAGGCGCAGGCAGCTTCCAGACCTAAAATTCCCTCTCCATCCAAAATGAGAGTTTCGTTTTTCGTGCCGAGCAGGGAGCTGATCAGTTCGCAGGTATCTTTATAAAATTCTACGAAATCTTCATCCAGATCAGGATTGGTACATACGAGGCTTCTTGCCATACGCACATTTTCTTTTACCTGGGTTGGCCCAGGAGTCATGACTTTATACATAATTACTTCCTTCTTTATCATAGATTGTTTTGTAAATGAGATTGATGTTACACAGCTTATAACATTTTATTTACGATTTTCTGAAGCTGTCCGACGATCAAAAGAACGATGACAGCAGCAACACCGATCTGGACAAGGTTTCCAGGAATGGAAGTAACCGGTGCAATCCAGTTTCCGTAAATGATACCCTCTGCAATGTAGTAACCAGCGACTTTGATCACGCATGCAACTGCGATCGCAAGTGTGTTCCAGCCAAAGCCGTGATGTTTTTCTGTGATGGCACCTACGGCATATCCCATCAGACCGACAATGATCAGTGTGAATGGAGCCCATGCAGTCCAACCGGAGAGCAGATCGAAGAGTCCCATGCCGACTCCGCCGGCGATCGCACCACTTTTCTTACCAAAAATAATGGCGCAGATAAAAAGAGGTACGTTTCCGAGATGGATCAATCCGCCGTTTGCAGTGATTGGAAGTCTTATATTAATAAATGCAGTGAATACGTAGGTCAGGGCAATAAAAAGAGCCGTGATCGTGATAAAACGGATATTTGATAAAGATTTTGAATCAGCAGTCTGTGCTGTAGAGGTAGTTGATGTTTTCATAAATAAAATTCTCCTTTTTATGGTTTGTATTTGTCTCAATTCCCAGGATTGTTGTTGGGATTACTATATACAAAAACTGTCATGAATTAAAAATCCAGTTTAAAACAAATTGACCATGCCAGTTTTAAATATATAATAATATTGACAAAACAATACTATATGATGTATAGTATTAAATAAGAAATAATATTACAAATAAAATAACAAGGAGTGAGTACATGGTATTTAATACAGGCGCAGCCCTTTTGGATGCGATTGTTCTTGCTGTCGTGTCAAAGGAGGAAGAAGGAACCTATGGATATAAGATCACGCAGGATGTGCGGAAAGCGATTGAGGTTTCAGAATCCACACTGTATCCGGTTTTGCGAAGACTGCAAAAGGATGGATACCTGATCGTGTATGACAGGGAGTGCGGAGGAAGAAACCGGAGATATTACCAGATTACGGAGACCGGCGAAGAAAAGCTGGCAGAATACCGCAGCGAGTGGGAATCGTATTCTTCGAAAATATCAGAACTATTTTCAGGAGAGGAGTCAGAAGAATGAATAAAGAAGAATTTTTAAAACGTCTGGAGCAGCTGCTTTCGGATATTTCAGAGGAAGAGAGAGCGGATGCACTTGCCTTTTACAGAAGTTATTTTGAGGATGCCGGAATTGGAAATGAGGCATCGATCTTAGAGGAACTGGAGTCGCCGGAGAAGGTGGCGGAAGTGATCAAGAAAGATCTTGGGGTGAGTGAAACGGCTGATGCGGAAACACCTGAGGAAGATGTGCGCAGCGAAAAAAATGAGACTCATACAGAAGGAACATCTGGGGATGGTCAAAATGCCAAAACACGAATGGATGATCCATATATGAACAGTTTATATGGAAGCAGTACTTACGGGTCAGGTAATTATGAGCAGAAGAATACTGCTTATACCGGCGGAACTTATGGCAGTCAGAATACGTCCGGCCAGATCGATATAGAGAATCTGAAAAAGGAAAATCAGAAGAATAAAACAGAAAAAACAGTTTTATGGGTGATCCTCGCAGTTTTGACAAGCCCGGTCTGGATCACGGTTGCAGCGGTTCTGGCGGCGATTCTTGTAGCAGTTTTAGCGTGTGTGTTTGCAGTGGCAGTCAGCATTGTTGCAGTGATGGCGGCGTTAGTGATCACTGGATTTGTATTGGCAGGCATTGGTGTCGGATATCTTTTCACAAAAGGCGTGGCAGTAGGTCTTGGACTGTTAGGCGGTGGACTTTTGGTTCTTGCGCTTGGAGTACTTGCAGTGTGGCTTGTGGTATGGTGCTTTGGCTGGTTTGTCCCATGGGCAGTGAAAGGCATTGCAGAGCTTTGCAAAAAGGCATTTGGCAAGACAAAGAGAGGAGTGTGAGATGAAATGAAAAAATTTACAAAGATTATATTGATCATTGCAGGAAGCTTAGCCGCACTCGGAATTGTTTTCAGCGGTATCGCCGCAGTGATGGGAGCCGGATGGTCAACCATCCACCGGAAAGCACTTGCCGGTGAACTTGATTTTGGCAACTGGCATATTGGCAATGGAGTTTATTATGCTTATGATCAGGGACATGGCATCTTGGATCATTTTTGGGATGATGATTATGATGATTGGGATGATGATTATGATGACGATGATGATTGGGACGACGACTGGGATAATGACGACTGGGATGATGAGGATGACGAGCTCATGGATGATAATAGGGCGGTGGAGAGTTTTGGTTCCTGGATCCTGAATCTTACGGATTTGAAGAGTGAACCGGCAGGAACGGAAAGCTGCATTATACCTTATCCGGCATCAGAAGCTGCTTCCCTGAAACTGGAACTGGATGTGGTAAATGAACTTATTTTTGAAGTGTCGGATTCTGCGGATGAGATCAGCATTAAAATGGAAAATGGGTATCAGGATTATCTTTCTACAAAACAGAAGGATTCCGCTCTGAAGGTATCCTATCACAGCGGACACCACCATTTTGAGAAAGGACCGACCTTTACGGTAGTTCTGCCAAGACAGTGCGAAAATCTGACACTGGACATTGTAGTGGGAGCCGGGGATATTTCCATGGAAAGCGAAGCGTTTACGGCAAGAAAAGTAAATGTGTCTGTCGGAGTGGGAGAACTCTCTGTAAATCAGATCTCAGCCAGTGAGAAGGCTGTGTTTGAAGTTGGAACAGGAGATGTGTCGATTCTGAATGGACAGTTCCCGAAAGTGTCCATCGAAGCCGGAGTTGGAGATGCCGTGTTCAGCGGAAGCGTTTCAAACAAACTGGAAGTAGAGACAGGAACCGGCGATGTCAATGTCTCTCTTACCGGAACAGAGAAAAGCTATGCATTTGATCTGTCTGCCGGACTTGGAGAAATTCGGTTGAACGGGCAATCGAAAGGGGCTTTTGATGCGGAGTATGAGACCGGCAGCAACGGCGGAGCAGAAGTGGAACTGACTGCAGGAGTGGGAGATATTTCTGTTTTGACGGAAAAATAATAAGGATGTTTCATGAACGCCCTTATACATATGGATAAAAATTGAAAAGGCTCAGATCGGTGTGTTGTACGTCTGCAAAATCCGGTCTGAGTCTTTCTTTTGGTATGTCCTGCTTATTTCCATACTTTGTCTTTTTAATCACAATATGATATGATGAACACGAAAGAAAAAACATACAAGAATTCGTATATTTTAATAAGAAGAACAGGAGCAAGGGAATGGGAAAAAGAACACGGATTGTTTTATATGCACTGTCGCTTGTGATATTGCTTGCGATGGTGACACTGATTATTTTTTCGTGGGGAAAACAGCACAGTGAGCCGGTGAATGATGCGATGTCCGAGACGGTTATCAGCAGCACGGAGGAACCGATCCAGATACCGGAAGCAGAAAAAACGGATGAGGCAGACGGGCAGGATGAAATCCAAAACGACACAGAAGAGGAAGTAACAAACATAGCAGATGGAGAAAAGGACAAGCAGACAGAAGCAGGGAATACCGAAGAAGACGGCAGCACAACACTGATTTTTGCAGGGGATGTACTGTTTGCAAATGCCTTTAAAAGCAACTATGATGCGGGCGGCATTGAAAAAGTGATCGAGCCGCAGCTGCTGCAGGAGCTGCAGGATGCAGATATTTTCATGGTGAATAATGAGTTCCCGTTCAGTAACCGTGGAGAGCCGATGGAGGACAAACAGTTTACGTTTTGCTGTGATCCGAAATATGTGAAAGCTTTAAATGAGATGGGCGTGGATATTGTATCACTCGCCAACAATCACACCATAGATTATGGAAGAGATGCGTTATCCGATACATTTACGACACTGGACGGAGCCGGTATTTTGTATGCAGGAGCCGGGGAGACCAAAGAGCGGGCGTATGAATTGCAGGTGATCGAGAAAAATGGAAAAAAATTTGGCTTTCTTGCAGCATCCCGTGTGGTGCCGGAGTCAAACTGGAAAGTGGAAGAGCGGACACCGGGAATGCTGACCGCCTATGATGATACAAAATTGGTGCAGTTGATCAAAGAAGCGCGGAGTGAATGTGATTTTCTGTCGGTCTATATCCACTGGGGCGTGGAATATGATGCGTATCCGCAGGACTATCAGACAAAGATTGCCACGGATTGTTTTACTGCAGGGGCAGATCTGATTCTTGGAGCACATACACACTGTTTACAGGGAATCTCATATATCAGTGGAAAACCGGTCTTTTACAGTCTTGGAAACTTTGTATTTGGACAGAGCATTGATAAGACGGTTGCAGTGAAAGTACAGGTTTCGTCCGATGGAACCGTATCTTATGGATTACTTCCGGTTTATGCGGCAGGAGGCACAACAAAACTGATGGATACAAACAGTGCATCTACGCTGTATCAGTATATGACACAGATTTCAGATGGCGTTACGATCGGTGCGGATGGAAAAATCAATTAAAGGGGAGAAGAACATGAAAAAGAAACTTATGAGAATGCCGAAGGTGGTTACGATACTCGTTGCGATACTGATTGTAGCGATTTTTCTTGGAAGTATGGATGTAGCAGCGTTTTTCCTTGCCAATACAGTTTCACTTCCGGGTTATGGAAACAGCATGATCGCAGAGTTCGCGGCAGGGGTGGTTGCATTCCTGTTTTTATGTCTGTTTGGTTATGTTGGAATATTGAAAGAAAAGGGAAAAGGATTTGTCAATGGACTTTATATTGGCGGATTCCTGACAGGATACTGTTGTCTGGAACTGGCGGCACAGCTTTATGTGCAGATGATGACACCGGATACAAAAGTCGTATCTGCATTGGAAATCCTGTTCTTTGCGGCAACCATGTTTCTGATCGGATGGACGGAAGAACTTGTTTTCCGCGGTGTGATCTTAAATCTGTTTCTGGAACGTTTTTCCAAAACAAAAAGAGGAATTCTCTGGGCGGTCATTCTCAGCAGTGTATTGTTTGGGGCGGTACATTTGACAAATATTTCACAGGGAGTAACTGTGACGAGTGCGATGATACAGGCAATCAACAGTGCATTTCTGGGTGTGATCTTTGGCGCGGTTTATGCCCGGTCAAGAAATATCTGGTTAGTGATCACTTTTCATGCACTGGTCGATTTCGCAAGTCTGATGGGCAGCGGAATTTTTGGAGTTGGAACAACGGTGGAACAGATCAATCAGATGTCTGCCATTAATTTGATTGCCGTTCCTGTTTTACTGATTCCGTGCATTGTGCTGCTTCGTCCGAAAAAACTTCTGGAGATGGAGCAGGAGGCAAATCATATCGTGGTGTTTGATACATTTGAGGAGGCAGACCGAAATGCTGCTCTGTCGCTTGCACTCGGAATGATATCCATTTTGACTGGCTTTATGGGATATGGTCTTGGCATTGGAATCGCCGGCCTGATCGGTGGCAGACTTTCGAGAAAGGTGCAGCCGGAGAAAAACGGAATGGCACTGGCAGGTATGATTTTATCTGGAATCGGCATGGCGGTATCGATCATTGGAATGATCGTGCTGTGCTTTGTCTATTCAAATCTGAATGGGTTCTCTACCTTTATGATGACGAATGGTGTGAAATGATTTTAATAGTATCGTGAGGAGAAAATACAATGGAATATATTTGCGGATTTACCTTTGCACCTTTTTGTGGCGCAGGCATTTTAAGCAGTGCATCGGCAAAAGAAAGCTTAAAACAAATGCAGGAACGGACCGGAGCTGACTTTGTAATATTTGCACCAAATGGAGTACAGAAAAACGCCCATTCGGAGGAAATCTGTTATACATCCGAGGCGACAATGACAGATGAGGAACTGGTGGAAATGATCGCTTATGCAAAAGAATTGGGGCTTCGTGTGGCATTGAAACCGACTGCGAACTGTGCAGATGGAACATGGAGAGCTTTTATCAGTTTCTTTGACTATGATGTGGTGTGCGAGGCAAAGTGGAGCAATTGGTTTCCTTCCTACACTGCGTTTCAGTTGCACTATGCAACAATAGCAGAAGAAACAGGATGCGAAATGTTTATTGCAGGATGTGAGATGGTCATGACGGAACACCGGGAAAAAGAGTGGCGTAAGCTGATCTCGGATATAAAAGAGGTCTATCATGGTCTTGTGTCTTACAATACAGACAAATATCAGGAAGAACACGTGACGTGGTGGGATGCGGTGGACGTCATTTCATCGAGTGGCTATTATCCGATACATGACTGGGAAAATCAGTTAGACCGGATTGAGCGTGTTGTAAAAAAATATCAAAAACCGTTCTTTTTTGCGGAGGCTGGATGTATGTCAGTGAAAGATTCCAATCTGGTGCCAAATAACTGGGAAGTGCGCGGTGATGTAGATCTTCAGGGACAGCGTGACTGGTATGAAGCAATGTTTGAGGCGTGCGGGAAGCGCGACTGGCTTCATGGAATGGCATTCTGGTCATGGAATCCAAAGCTTCCGACCAGAGAAGAGGCACTTGCGAAGGGGGATTATGAGGTGTATCAAAAGCCGGCGGAGCAGGTGGTCAAAGAGCATTTTTCACAGCTTGCAAAGAGCAGGCAATAAGATGATAAAAAAATATAAACTAAAAACACAACAAATAAGCTAAAATAAGTTTACATTTACTTAAAATGAGGTTATAATTTCAATAACCTTTTGAGAGAACGGTAAAATCTTTCAAAAAAATATCAGGATGAAGATAGGAGAATTGCGATGAGTTACATGGAAACCTACAGAGAATGGTGTACAAACCCATATTTTTCAGAGGAAACAAGAGCAGAATTAGAAGCAATCAAAGACAACGAAGCAGAGATCGAGGATCGCTTCTACCGTCAGCTTGAGTTTGGAACCGGAGGACTTCGAGGTGTGATCGGAGCAGGAACGAACCGTATGAACATCTACACTGTAAGACAGGCGACACAGGGACTTGCAAACTATATCATTTCCCAGAACGGACAGGAAAAAGGAGTTGCCATCGCACACGATTCCAGAATCATGTCACCGGAATTTGCCGAGGAGGCAGCACTCTGCCTGAATGCAAACGGAATCAGGGCTTATGTGTTTGACAGTCTTCGTCCGACACCGGAGCTTTCTTTTACAGTACGTGAGTTAGGCTGCATTTCCGGAATCGTAATTACGGCAAGCCATAACCCAAGAGAATATAATGGATACAAAGTTTACTGGGAGGATGGTGCGCAGATCACACCGCCTCATGACAAAAATATCCTTGCAGAAGTAGCAAAAGTAACATCTTTTACACAGGTTAAGACCATGACAAAAGAGGATGCCGTGAAAGCCGGACTTTTTGTGACAATCGGAAAAGAAATCGATGACCGTTATATGGAAGAGCTGAAAAAACAGTCCATCCATCCGGAGATCATCAAAGAGATGGCAAAGGACATCAAGATTGTATACACACCATTACATGGAACCGGAAATCTCCCGGTGCGCCGTGTGTTAAAAGAACTTGGATTTGAAAATGTCTATGTTGTAAAAGAGCAGGAACTTCCGGACGGAAATTTCCCGACAGTAGCATATCCAAACCCGGAATCTCCAAAGGCATTTGAGCTTGCCTTAAAACTTGCAAAGGAAGTGGATGCAGACATCGTGCTTGCCACAGACCCGGATGCAGACCGTCTTGGTGTATACTGCAAAGACACCAAGAGCGGAGAGTATGTGACTTTTACCGGAAATATGTCCGGAATGCTCATCGCAGAATATATTTTAAGAGAGAAAACAGCAACGGGAACAATGCCTGAGAATCCTGCGCTTGTAGAGACTATCGTTACAACCGACATGGCAAAAGCAATGGCAGCTTCCTACGGCGTGGCACTGATCGAGGTACTGACCGGATTTAAGTATATCGGAGAGCAGATCAAATGGTTTGAACAGAATCATTCACACAACTATGTATTCGGTCTGGAGGAAAGTTATGGATGCTTAGCCGGAACATATGCAAGGGATAAAGATGCCTGTGTGGCAGTCATGATGTTGTGCGAGGTGGCTTCCTGGTGCAAAAAACATGGAAAAACATTGTGGGATGCCATGATCGACCTGTATGAGAAATACGGTTACTACAGAGAGGGACTTTCCACGATGACCTTAAAAGGAATCGACGGAGCCGCCCAGATTCAGCAGATGATGAGTGATATGCGGAGCAATCCAAAGAAAACACTCGGTGGATTTGAAGTGCTTGCAGTCCGCGATTACAAAGAGGATACAAGAAAAGATTTAAAGACCGGGGAAGTGACAAAAACAGGACTTCCGGCTTCCAATGTTTTATATTATGAACTTTCTGACAATGCATGGTGCTGTGTGCGCCCGTCCGGAACAGAGCCTAAGATCAAATTCTACTATGGTGTCAAAGGCACTTCTTTACAGGATGCAGAGGAAAAACTGGAAGCATTAAAAAAGGATCTTGTGGAAGAATAGAAAAATGAACATTCAATTTGATAAAAAAAACAGAGTATTTAAGTTAGATACAGAGCATACAAGCTATGTGATGGCTGTAGTGGATAACGAGGGATTTTTAGGACATGTTTACTATGGCGCAAAGATCAGCGACACGGATGTGGCATATCTTCTGCGCACAGATGAAAATCCGATGGTGCCGTCAAAGAATAACCGCGACCGAAGCTCTTTTTTAGATACATTTCCGATGGAGTATCCGGGAAACGGAGTGGGCGATTACCGGGAAAGTGCCATTGCGGTGCTGGATAAAAACGGTCATTCCGCTGTGCAGTTTTTTTACAGGTCCCATCAGATTTTTGACGGAAAAAAGAAAATCCCGGGACTGCCGGCTTCCTTTGCAAAAGAGACGGAATGTCAGACGTTAGAGATCGTGACCGAAGATCCGGTGCTTGGTCTGGAAGCAGTGCTTGTATACACTGTTTTTGCAGGGAGCGACGTGATCACCAGAAGTGTGCGTGTGACAAACCATGAGGCAGAGACGATCGCACTCACAAAAGTCATGTCGGCTTCCTTTGATATGGATGCAGAAGATTATGAGATGCTGACGCTGCATGGCTCCTGGGCGAGAGAGAGACAGATCGAACAGCGCCCGGTCGGATACGGAAAACAGTCCGTGAGTTCTGTTCGTGGGGAATCCTCCCATCAGGAGCACCCATTTGTGGCGCTTGTTTCAAAAGATGCCACAGAAGATCAGGGAAAAGTGTATGGAGTACATTTTGTGTATTCTGGCAACTTTCTGGCACAGGTGGAGAAAAATCAGTTTGACACCCTGCGTGTGATGATGGGGATTCATCCGCAGGATTTCTGCTGGAAATTAAAGCAAAATGAAACATTTTATGCCCCGGAGACAGTACTTGTATTTTCCGGGAACGGACTTGGCGGCATGACGAGAAATCTGCATGATTTTTACCGCAGTCATATGATACGCAGTCCTTATAAAAATAAGAAACGTCCGATTCTGATCAACAACTGGGAAGCAACCTATTTTGATTTTAATACGGAAAAACTCATTGCCATCGCAAAAGAAGCGAAAAAATGCGGCATTGAGATGCTGGTTATGGATGACGGATGGTTCGGTCACCGCAATGATGATAATACAAGCCTCGGAGACTGGCAGGTCAATGAAGAAAAAATCAACGGCGGACTGAAACATCTTGTCGATGAAGTGAATGTGATCGGTCTGCAGTTTGGTATCTGGTTTGAACCGGAGATGATCTCACCGGATTCAAAACTGTATGAGGAACACCCGGACTGGGCAATAGCACTTCCGGACAGGACACCATGCCGTTCGAGAAATCAGTTTGTGCTGGATCTGTCCAGAAAAGAAGTCAGGGATTATGTGTACGAAGCGGTGGCATCTGTTTTGCGGAGCGCCAATATCGCCTATGTAAAATGGGATATGAACCGTCAGCTCACGGATCTTGGAAGCAGCTTTTTAGATGAACAACATCAGGGAGAACTCATGCACCGTTATGTGCTGGGGGTCTATGAACTGCAGGAACGTCTCATGACAGAGTTTCCAGATCTTTTGCTGGAAAACTGTTCCGGCGGCGGTGCCCGTTTTGATCCCGGAATGTTATATTACAGCCCGCAGATCTGGTGCTCAGATGATACCGATGCGATCGAACGGTTGAAGATCCAGGAGGGTACGGCGCTGATCTATCCACTGTCCACTATGGGCGCACACGTATCGGACTGTCCGAATCATACGGTGGGACGGGTTACTCCGTTTGCAACAAGAGGAAATGTGGCACTGGCGGGAACATTTGGCTATGAACTTGATATCACCAAAATCCCGGAGGAGGACAGAAAACTCATTCCGGAGCAGACGGCCATGTATCACAAATACAATGATCTTGTGCGTGAGGGTGACTATTATCGCATTGCTTCCTATGCAAAGAATCATGAATACGACTGTTATGAGGTTGTATCCAAAGATAAGAAAGAGGCACTTGTCACATTTGTACAGGTGTTAAACCGCCCGAATTATCACAGCCGCAGGATCTGCCTGAAGGGACTGCAGCCGGATAGAAACTACCAGATTGAAGGGGACAAAGGTGTTTATCATGGAGATACACTGATGCATGCCGGAATCAATATTCCGAATATGTGGGGCGATTTCCAGTCTGTGTTGATCCATGTGAAGGCGGCGGAGTAAATATAAAATTTGGTATTATTTGAAATAATAATAAAAAATAAGAGGTGAGGACATGGCGAAGGCAGTGAAACTGGCCGACATCGCAGAGCGGCTGTCAGTCAGCACCGTCACAGTTTCCAAGGCGCTCTCCGGACAAAAGGGTGTCAGTGAGGAAATGCGGGAAAAGATAAAAAGTCTTGCGGAGGAGCTGGGTTATCAGCAGCCGTCTGCAAGAAAGAGCCAGAATGCAGGGAATAGTTATAATATCGGAGTGCTGATCGCCACCAGATATATGGGCTTGTATGAATCTTTTTACTGGCAGATGTATCAGCAGGTGGCAACAAAAGCTGTATCCAAGGGTTGTTTTACGCTGATGGAAGCGGTCGGCGAGAAGGAAGAAAAGAATGGGACAGTCCCAATCCTGATCCAGGAACAGAAGGCAGACAGCCTGATCATTATCGGAAGGATGCAGGATGAGTATTTAAAAGCATTAAACCGGAAAGCAAGTGTTCCAATTTTGTATCTGGATTTCTGTACGGAGGACCGGAAGACAGATGCAGTGATCTCAGACAGTTATTATGGAGCATACCGGTTGACCAATTATCTATTCGATATGGGACATCATAAGATCGGATATATCGGAACGATCCTTTCCACCGGATCTATCACAGACCGTTATTTGGGATATATGAAATCCATGATGGAGCATGGGGAAAAAATAAAGGATGAGTGGCTGCTAGAAGACCGTGACAAGGAGACGGGGGTTATTGATGCAGATCTCTACATGAAACTTCCGGAGGATATGCCGACAGCGTTTGTCTGTAATTCAGATGTGACGGCAAGCTATTTTATTCCAAAACTGCGTCAGAACGGATATCGTGTGCCGGAAGACATTTCAGTGGTCGGCTATGATAATTATCTGTATCCAGGACTTTGTGACGTGCCGCTTACAACCTATGAAGTAGATATTAAGGAGATGGCACGGCGTGCGATTCATATTATGCTCAAAAAACTGAATGGTGAAAATTACAGGCAGGGTATAAGCATTGTGGAAGGACATCTGGTGATTCGGGAGAGCGTTACGGATATCAGTTAGTATGGAAAGCTGTAAAAGTAGATCACTTTTGCAGCTTTCTTTTTTATGTAATAGGAACTTTGTTTCTATTACATAAAAATGCTCTGCAAGGAAAATTACATATTCATGCGATTAAATTAATTTTTAAGCTAAAATATAAAAGAAAATTAAGCAATAAAATAAGCTAAAAAATTAATTTAAAAAATTAATTATTCATAATATACAAAAAAGATAATTTAATCTTGTATATAAAGTAGAAAAGCACAAAGAAGGACAGAAAACAATTGACTTAATTAATAAAATGATATATGCTTAAATCAAGCTAAAAAACAAGTTAAAGATAGCTAAAGGAGGAAAACAAACTATGAAATTGAAAAAAGTTTTAGCTGTTTCATTAGCAGCAGCGATGACGCTTAGCATGGCAGCATGCGGCAGTAACGAGGGTACAAGCAGTACAGACAGTAATGCAGCACCTTCCACAGAGACAGGATCTGCATCCGGCACAGGATCAGATGCATCTGCAGATGGAGAACTTTCTTATGCAGGTATTGTGTTAGGGGAAAGCTACACAGACATTACAACAACCATTCATGTGTTTAACCAGAGAACAGATATGGCAGAAGCCAGCTACCCTGGAAAGAACTGGGATGCATACATTGCAGATTTTAATAAAATGTATCCAAACATCACGGTAGAAATTGAGACGGATACAAACTACTCTGATGATTCCATTCTTCGTTTACAGAGTGGCGACTGGGGCGATATCATGATGATCCCGGCAGTAGACAAAGTTGATTTAAGCACATACTTCCTTCCATATGGAACATTAGATGAAATGTCAAAACAGATCCGTTTTGCAAATACATGGGATTATGACGGATTGGTTTACGGCGTACCTTCTACCGGAAATGCACAGGGCGTTGTTTACAATAAGAGAGTGTTTGAGGAAGCAGGCGTGACTGAAATCCCAAAAACTCCGGATGAATTTATCGATGCTTTAAAAGCAATCAAAGCATATGATTCTTCCATTATCCCACTTTATACAAACTATGCAGATGGATGGCCAATGGAGCAGTGGGATGGACAGATCGCCGGAACAACAACAGGTGATGCTACATACATGAATCAGAAACTTCTTCATACAAAAGATCCGTTCAAAGATTATGGCGATGGAACACATCCATATGCATTATACAAAGTTCTCTATGATGCAGTTGCAGATGGTCTGACAGAGGATGATTACTCTACAACAGCATGGGAAGATTCCAAGGGTATGATCAACCGTGGTGAGATCGCAACAATGGTACTTGGTTCATGGGCTTACTCACAGATGGTAGCAGCTGATGAACACGGTGAAGACGTTGGTTATATGCCATTCCCGATCACAATAGGCGGACAACAGTATGCATCTTCAGGCGCAGACTACAGCTATGGTATCAACGTAAATTCTTCCGAAGAAAATCAGGCAGCAGCTATGGTATTCGTAAAATGGCTGACAGAGGAATCCGGATTTGCTTACAATGAAGGCGGTATTCCGATCGAGTTAGCTGACAATGATTATCCGGATGCATATGAAGCATTCGGAGATGTGATCTTTGTTTCAGATGAGTCTGCGGCAGCAGGTGAAGAAGATTTATTAAATACATTGAATGCTGATTCTGACTTAATGATCAATGCTGGTGGTAAAGATAAAGTCCAGAAGATCATCGAGCATGCAGCAAACGGTGATGAGTCTTATGATGACATCATGGCTGAATGGAATGCAGCATGGACACAGGCACAGGAAGACAACGGTGTTGAGATTACAGAAGAATAATCACTGATAAAAAGGTGGCTATGAATTTTTAAGAGACTGCCGCACTAAAATAAGAAGTCTTTTAGTGCGGCAGCTTTTTTCTTAATAGGTTTTGCTTTTGGTGCAGACAAAAATAGAAATAGGTTGGGGAGCAGTGAAAGCTGCACAGTTAGAAAGAAAAGGATGGAGATTGATATGACAGCGCTGAAATGGTTCAAAAGCAGAAAGGGACAGCAAACACTGATTATACTGACGTTTATGATTATTCCACTTGCTTTGTTGTTTATTTTTACATATCTGCCATTCGGAGAGATGGTGAAATTCAGTTTTTATAAGATGAAATACACGACTCCGGTAGACAAAAGAGTTTTTGTTGGATTAAAAAATTATGCAGAAGTATTCCGGAACAAAGATATTTTTGCATCATTAAAATTAAGCCTATATTATATGGCTGGTTCCATTGTCCAGCTTGCACTTGCCTTATATCTGGCAACAATTTTGAGTTTCAAGACAAAAGGCGGTAACTTCTTCAAGGGATTAATGTTTTTCCCATATCTGATCAGTGGTATTGCCATTGGTTTCATTTTTAAATACTTCTATACCAGAGGATTCGTATTCGATACGATTTTAGGATGGTGTGGATTTGACATGGAAAGTCTTCCGTACTGGTTAAAAGACCAGAAGATCAACAACTGGTCTTTGGTTGCAACATCTGTCTGGAGATATTTTGGTAACAATATGGTTCTTTTCATTGGAGCTATTATGTCTGTAGACGCAGAGATGTATGAAGCAGCCGAATTAGACGGTGCAAATAAATTTCAGCAGTTTTTACATATAATACTGCCAAGCATTAAAACAATTGTAACGTTAAACGTTATTTTATCCATCACCGGTGCACTCAGTGCATTCGAACAGCCATACGTTATCACAGACGGTGCAAACGGAACAGCAACTTACTTCATCAACATGAACAGGATCGCACACACCAACCAGAAGGTAGGTCTTGCATCTGCAATGGCAGTCGTATTGTTACTCATTATTTTTGCATGTACGATCTTACAGAAATTATTCTTCAAATACATTTACCGGAATGCGGATCAGACCGACGAGGTTATGACCAAAGAGGAGCGTAAGCGTAGAAAAGAATATATCAAACAGAAAAAAGCAGCAAAAAAGGGGGCAGCATAAATGAAAAAGAATAGAAAACATTACTCTGTCACACAGATGATATGGATTGTTGTAAAATATGTATCCCTCGTATTTTTCTCACTGATATCCGTTGTACCAATCATCTCCTGTGTGATCACAGCATTCAAGACAAAACAGGAATATCAGTCAACAAACGTTATGACACTGCCGGAGAGCTGGCTGAACTTTTCTAACTTTGTGGAGGCATTCCAGCGAGCCAACATGGGCAGGGCATTTCTTAACTCTGTGATCGTTATGCTCTGCGTACTGGCAGGATCTGTTATTATCGGTACACAGCTTGCCTATGTATTAAACCGTTTCAAATTTCCCGGAAACGGACTGATCCGAAATCTGTTCTTATTCGCATCCTTATTACCGGGTGTTGCGATGCAGGTAACCGTATATCAGATCATGTATGAACTCGGTTTTATCAATCATTTATATGGATACATCATCATGATGATGGGAACTGATGTTATCTCCATTTACATTTTTATCCAGTACATGGAAAACATTCCGGTATCATTAGATGAATCTGCGATCATTGATGGAGCTTCTTATTTCAAGATTTACTGGAAGATCATGCTCCCTCTGCTGAAACCGGCGATCGTAACCGCATGTATCTTAAAAGGTGTCGGCGTGTACAATGAATACTATGCAGCAAACCTTTATTTGAACAAACAGGAATTAAAGACAATGGCGATTTCCCTGTATACCTTTACCGGACCACTTGGAAGCCAGTATAACCTTATCTGTGCAGGTGTTATCATCTCATTGCTTCCGGCATTGATCGTCTTTGTCGTATGTCAGAAACAGATTTACAGTGGTATTACTGCTGGAGCTGTAAAAGGTTAAATCAGGACATAATTTTACTGGATGTTTCAGGAGGGAGGCTTATGATGAACGAAAAACAGCGTCTGGCAAAAGAAGCCAGAGAACATTTGGAACAGACAATTATCCCGTTTTGGAAGAAATTAAGAGATGATCAGTACGGCGGCTATTATGGATGGCTTTCCTATGATCTCGAATTAGATAAAAAAGCAGTAAAGGGCTGTATCTTAAACAGCAGGATCACATGGTTCTTCTCCAATGCATATACCGTGTTAAAAAATGCCGGGAAGGCAGATGAAAGTCTGCTTTCCGAGGCAGAACACGGATATGAATTTCTGAAAGAAAAATGTATTGACAAAAAGAACGGCGGCATTTTCTGGTCGTTAAACTATGACGGAACTCCGGAAGATACTACAAAACATACTTATAATCAGGCATTTTGCATCTATGCATTGTCGTCTTATTTTGAGGCGTCCGGAGACAGGGAAGCATTGGAAACAGCATATCAGCTTTTTGAACTGATTGAAGAAAAATGCACCGATGAGATCGGATATTTAGAAGCATTTACCATTGACTTTAAGCCGGAATCCAATGAAAAACTGTCTGAGAACGGTGTGCTTGCCGACAAGACGATGAACACGCTGCTTCATGTATTTGAGGCATACACAGAGTTTGTCCGTGTGACGAAAACATTGGACGATACATGGGCAGTAAATGCCAGAAGCAAAGTGGAAAAACGTCTGATGTGGATCATGGATACCTTTGCAGAAAAAGTGTATAATCCAAAACTTCACAGACAGGAAGTCTTTTTTGACCGGGAGTATCACAGTATTTTAGACCTTCATTCCTATGGACATGACATCGAGACAGCATGGCTGATGGATCGTGGAGTGGAAGTGCTTGGAAGGGATGATTACCGCAGGAAAATGACACCGATCACAAAAGATCTGACAAATCAGATTTTTCATGTGGCATTTGATGGACATTCCCTGGCAAATGAATGTGACCGCGGTGTCGTCAATGAAAACCGTGTCTGGTGGGTACAGGCAGAGACAGTGATCGGCTTTTTAAATGGTTATGAAAAAGAACCGGAGAGAACAGAGTATCTGGAGGCAGCGGTCAGTGAATGGGAGTTTATCAAAGAGTATGTGATCGATAAGCGGACCGGCTCTGAGTGGTTCTGGGAAGTAAAGAAAGATGGTTCTCCAATTGAGGGAAGACCGGTCGTAGAGCCGTGGAAGTGTCCGTACCACAATGGACGTATGTGCATGGAACTTATAAAACGTACAGAAAAATAGAAAATTAAATGAGGATATAAAAAATGGTTCACAAAAAATATTATGAGTTATTAGAAAATCAGGAAAAACTCTTAAGCCGGAAAAATAAGAAATCTGATTTTTATAATGGTGTCTATGACCGTTATGAATACCCGGTTTTGACAAGAGAGCATATTCCGCTTACCTGGAGATATGACCTGAACGAAGAGACAAATCCATATTTTATGGAGCGTCTTGGCATCAACGCAGTGATGAACTCCGGTGCAATCGAGTTGAACGGAAAATATTATCTGGTAGCAAGAATTGAAGGAAACGACAGAAAATCGTTCTTTGGAGTAGCCGAGAGTGATAATGGAGTGGATGGATTCCGTTTCTGGGATTATCCAATTTTACTGGAAGATACCTGCCCGGAAGAGACAAATGTTTATGACATGCGTCTGACAAAACATGAAGATGGCTACATCTACGGTGTGTTCTGTTCCGAGAGCAAGGACACTTCTGTCAACGATCTGTCAGCGGCAGTGGCAGCAGCCGGAATCGTCCGTACCAAAGATTTAAAACACTGGGAGAGATTAGACAATCTTGTGACGTTAAATTCGCCACAGCAGAGAAATGTTGTATTGCATCCGGAATTTGTCAATGGAAAGTATGCATTCTATACAAGACCAATGGACGATTTTATTGAGACAGGAAGCGGCGGTGGAATTGGATTCGGTCTGTGTGATGACATTACGCATGCAGTGATCGACGAGGAGAAAATGACAAGTCTCCGTAAATATCATACCATCACAGAAGCAAAAAACGGAGCCGGAGCGACACCGATCAAGACAGACCGCGGATGGATTCATATTGCGCACGGTGTGCGTAATACCGCAGCAGGACTTCGCTATGTGATCTATGCTTTCGCAACAGATTTAAAAGATCCGTCCAAGGTGATCGCAGAGCCGTCAGGACTTCTGATCGGACCAAGAGGCGAAGAACGCGTGGGGGATGTCAGCAATGTGGTATTCACCAACGGTGCTATTGTAAACGAGAACAACGAAGTATTTATTTACTACGCATCTTCCGATACGAGAATGCATGTAGCGACCACAACATTAGACAAACTGATCGATTATGTGTTCAATACGCCAACGGATCCACTTCGTTCTGTAGAGTGTGTGGCACAGAGATGTGATCTGATCACAAAAAATTTGGAATTATTAAATCGTGAATAAACAAGGAGAATATTATGAGCAAATATAAAATGTTAAGCCCGGAAGTACCAAATGTACCATGGCAGGAGCGCCCGGCGAACCTGACCGATGCTCCAATCTGGAGATACAGTGAGAATCCGATCATCGGAAGAAATCCATTAAAAGGGGTGGCACGTATTTTTAACAGTGCTGTTATGCCTTATGAAGGAGAGTTCATCGGCGTGTTCCGTGGAGAACAGACCAACGGAATCCCATACATTTATATGGGAAGAAGCAAAGACGCGATCCATTGGAATTTTGAAGAAAATAAGATCCAGTTTGTAGACGAAGATGGAAAACCATTTATGCCGGTCTATGCATATGATCCAAGACTTGTAAAAGTGGAAGATACCTACTACATTATCTGGTGCCAGGATTTCTATGGCGCAGCAATTGGTATGGCAAAGACAACTGATTTCAAGACATTTACAAGAATTGAGAATCCATTTTTACCATTTAACAGAAACGCAGTTTTATTCCCGAGAAAGATTAACGGTAACTTCATGCTGTTATCCAGACCTTCTGACAGTGGACATACACCATTTGGCGATATTTTTATCAGTGAAAGCCCGGATATGGTTTACTGGGGCAGACACCGCCATGTGATGGGAAAAGGTTCTGAATGGTGGGAGTCCTTAAAAATCGGTGGAGGTGCAGCGCCGATCGAGACAGATGAGGGATGGCTGCTATTCTACCATGGAGTAAGCGGAACCTGTAACGGATATGTATACTCCATCGGTGGAGCAATCTTAGACATTGACAATCCTTCCATTGTCAAATACCGTTGTGAGAACTTCCTCTTAACACCGGAAGAGTGGTATGAGGAACGCGGATTTGTGCCAAATGTATGCTTCCCATGTGCAACGATCCACGATTCAAAGACTGGAAAGATTGCGATTTATTATGGCGCAGCAGACAGTTATGTAGGTCTTGCTTTTACAGAACTGGACGATATCATTGATTACATCAAAGATCACAGTGTTGTAAATAGTACAGATACAGAGATTGGCAGACGCTAGTGGCAGAAGCTGTCAGCAGAAGCCTTTCCTTTCTAACTTAATTTATTTCTTGCAGAAGGGCTGTCCGAAGTGGCAGCCTTTTTGTAAATGACGGAAGGAGAGAAAAAGAATGTACATATATCCTGATAATGCTGCATTACAATACAGCGGGCGTATTGATTTTGACTGCCCGGCAGAACCTGTTTTTGTGTACGCAGCAAGTTATGTAAAGCTGATTTTTACCGGAACCTTTGTGAAAGTGAAAATTTCGAACCGAAGAAATTACTGGACTAATTATATTGGATACATTTTGGATGGTGTGCAGGGAAAGTTCGCACTGGATATGGAACAGGGAACGAAAGTATACACGATTGCGGAAAATTTGAAAAGCGGGAGGCACGAACTGCTTTTGTTCAAACGAATGGACTCCTGCCATATCTTTACCCTGTACGGTTTTGAACTGGAGGATGGGGCAGAAATATTTTTGCCGGAGCCAAAGCCGGAGCGGCGGATGGAAGTGTTTGGCGACAGTGTCTCCTGCGGTGAGGTCTCCGAGGCGTTGGAATACGTGGGAAAACCGGATCCGGAACATGATGGTGAATACTCTAACAGCTGGTATTCCTATGCATGGATCACGGCGCGGAAACTTGGGGCAGAACTTCACGACACCTCACAGGGTGGAATCGCACTTTTAGATCACACCGGATGGTTTATGGAGCCGGATTATCTCGGTGTGGAATCCTGCTATGATAAGTTGGAATACTGCCCGGCACTAAGCAAGGTGAAAGCATGGGATTTCAAAAAATACCAGCCGCAGGTAGTAGTCGTGGCGATCGGGCAAAACGACAATCACCCGGTTGATTATATGGCAGAGAATTATCAGAGTGAAAAGTCTGTTTACTGGCGGAAACGGTATCAGGAATTTATTGAAAAACTGATGGAACTTTATCCGGACAGCCAGATCATTCTCACCACGACGATCCTTATGCATGATAAAAACTGGGATACATCCATAGAGGAAGTGTGCAGACGGATTGACAGCAGCCGTGTACATCATTTTATGTATCAGAAGAATGGAAGTGGCACACCAGGGCATATCCGCATACCGGAGGCAGAAGAGATGGCAGAGGAATTGAGTGCGTATATCAATTCGCTTGGGGATATCTGGCGGTGATATATGCAATTCTGCATTATATAAATAATGAAAGTGAGAGTGAAGTGTATGAAGTATCAGATCAATTACGAAAATGCAATGTCCAATCATGGCAATTGGGATAGAATCTGCAGAGTGACAGAGCGTGCAAGTGCGGGGGAGAGTCTTGTTATTGGTTTTCTGGGCGGTTCGATCACGATGGGATCGCTGTCTAGCACACCACAGACGTGTTACGCTTATCATGTGTATGAGTGGTGGTGCCGGACTTTTCCAAATGCAAAGTTTTCTTATATAAATGCAGGAATTGGGGCGACCGATTCACAGTTTGGCTGCGCGAGAGCGGAAAGCGACCTGCTTCGTTATGAACCGGATTTTGTTGTTGTGGATTTTTCGGTCAATGATGAATCGACAGAACATTTTCTCGAAACTTATGAGGGTGTCATCCGAAAGCTTTACTATGCAGAGAAAAAGCCTGCGGTCATGTTGCTGCATAATGTCTATTATCATGACGGTTCCAACGCACAGTTACAGCATGCAAAGATCGCGCGTCATTACGATATTCCGGCGGTAAGTATGCAGAGCAGTATTTACCCGGAACTTTTAGCAGGCAGAATCGAAAACCGTGCAATCACACCGGATGATCTGCATCCAAACGATGATGGACATGAACTCGTTGCATCTGTCATTATACATGTGTTAGAGCAGATCCGTGTGTCTGCCGGAATGGAAGTAAAGTCAGACAGCGGAGAAGCAGAAAAGGTGCCATTGACTGCAAACGCTTATGAAGATTCCATCCGTTACCAGAATGACAGCGCTGTCTTTACAGCAAACGGATTTGTGGCTGACCAGGACAGACAGGATGGGATCACGGATATTTTTAAAAATGGATGGACTGCAAACCAAAAGGGTGCTACCATTACGTTTGAAGTGGAGGGAAGCTGTATCAGTGTTCAATACAGAAAAACCATAAAACTTCCAGCCCCGGTGGCAGAGGTTGTGATTGATGATGACAGCGCACACGCAGTCCGGCTGGATGCAAACTTTGATGAGACATGGGGAGATAAATTGCAGCTAGACACGATCGCAGAGCATATCGAAAAAGGAAAGCATAAAGTACAGATTACCATTACAGAGACACATGAGACGGATCAGCTTCCGTTTTATCTGGTGTCTGTGATCGCATCTGGAAAAGAAAAATAAATATATAATTCAGATTTAATATTTGTACAAAAATAAAAATAACAACCAGAAACAGAGAAGGAGAATCACATGTTTGATGACAAATTTGTCTGGGGCGTGGCAAGCAGTGCATATCAGGTAGAGGGAACTGACCCGGATGACGGAAGAGGAAAGACGGTCTGGGACACTTTTACGGAGCAGGGACGCATTTTTCAAAATCAGAATGCGTACACAAGCTGTGACCATATGCACCATTATAAAGATGACTATGCATTAATGAAAAATCTCGGAATCAAAGCATATCGTTTTTCCTTAAACTGGGCGCGGATTCTGCCGGAGGGCACCGGGCGTGTCAATGAAAAAGCGATTGCGATGTACCGCGACATGATTCTTACAATGAAGGAAAAAGGCATTACACCATATATTACCCTGTTTCACTGGGAGTTTCCACAGGCGTTGCAGGAAAAGGGCGGCTGGCTGAATGAGGAAGTGGTAGACTGGTTCGGGGAATATGCAAAAGTGGTGGCAGAGAATTTTTCGGATCTCTGCGAGTATTTTATCACGATCAATGAGCCACAGTGTGTGGTAGGACTTGGGCATTTAAGCGGTGTTCATGCACCGGGATTGAAATTATCCATTCCAGAGACTTTCCAGATTGCACATAATCTGTTGAAAGCGCATGGACAGGCAGTGATCAATTTAAGAAAATACGCAAAACAAAAAATCCAGATTGGCTTTGCACCGACCGGAGGAGTGGCTTATCCATACACGGACAGTGCAGAAGATATCGAAGCTGCCAGAAAAGTTTATTTTGGATTTTACAATCCGATGGATAACTGGACCTGGAATATCTCATGGTTTTCAGATCCGGTCTTTTTAGGTCATTATCCAAAAGAGGGACTGGAAAAGTTCAAAGAGTATCTGCCGGAAATCACAGAGGCAGATATGCAGCTGATCCATCAGCCACTGGACTTTATGGGACAGAACATATATAATGGTTATTACGTGCGTCAGGGCGCAGACGGTGAACCGGAATTTGTGGACCGGGAACCGGGATTCCCAAAGACGGCGTGCAACTGGCCGGTGACACCAAAAGCATTTTATTATGGAATTAAATTTTTGACGGAGCGGTATCCGCTTCCATTATATATTACAGAAAATGGCATGTCCTGCCATGACAATGTGAGCTTTGACGGCAGAGTGCATGACAATGACCGCATCACATTTCTGGATTCCTACATCGGAGCCATGCAGAGGGCATATGATGAGGGAGCCGATATCCGGGGGTATTTCCTGTGGACATTTCTGGATAATTTTGAATGGTCCGAGGGATATAAGGAACGTTTTGGCATGATTTATGTGGATTTTATGACACAGCGGAGAATTGTAAAAGATTCTGCATTTTGGTATCAGGATGTGATTAAGACAAATGGAGGCAATTTATCAATGAATCAGACCACGAAAGAAATTTTATTTTTAGATCCGGTATGTACACACAACATCTGGGGCGGTACGAGATTGAGAGAGGATTTTCATTATCCGGTCGAGGGTGATGATTTAGGGGAGTGCTGGGGAATTTCTGCACATCCAAATGGAGACGGAACTTTAAGAGACTGTGGATTCAGTGGAATGAAGCTGTCCGAATTGTGGAAAAAACATCCGGAAGTTTTCGGAAATGTGGACAGTGACCGTTTCCCACTCCTGATCAAAATTATCGATGCGAAAGATGACCTGAGCATTCAGGTACATCCAGACGATGATTATGCAAAAGTCCATGAAAATGGTTCACTTGGAAAAACAGAGTGCTGGTACATTCTCGACTGCAAGGAAAATGCAACGATCGTTATCGGACACAATGCAAGGACAAAAGAGGAATTAAGCCGGATGATCCATGAGGGAAAGTGGAGTGAATTTATCCGTGAGATCCCGATCAAAAAAGGCGATTTTCTTCAGATCGATCCGGGAACAGTTCATGCGATCAAAGGCGGAACACTAATTCTGGAAACACAGCAGAACAGTGATATTACCTACCGCGTTTATGATTATGACCGTCTCTCCAATGGAAAGCCGAGAGAGTTACATATCGACAAGAGTATTGACGTGATCACTGTGCCTGCAAAATCGGTTGCAGACAGTGTGAAATCGGTGGCAGATCTTCCGGTCAATACGTTAAATGAACTGTATGTCTGCAAATACTTTCATATCTATAAAATAGAAGTTTCAGGTAAAATGACTTTTGAGCAGAATGCACCTTTTATGAATATGACAGTTACGGAAGGCAATGGAATCGCCAACGGCCAGCCGGTGAAAAAAGGAGATCATTTCATCCTTCCAAATGGCTTCGGAAACGTGGAATTGCAGGGCAGCATGCAGATCATTGCCTCCACGATATAAAACAAAACCGTTATTTGCTTTCAGAGGAAGAAACTGCTATAATGTGCATAAGCAATGAGCAGTGCCAGACACGTAAGAAACAGCATCTGGCTGTTTACAGGCAGGATGCTGTTTATTGCGGGGTAGAAGCATGTAGATCAAAATTCCCCAGAGAGGAAATACACAGATGAATCAGGAAGAAAGACGAGAGAAACGAAAAAAAGATACACAGAGTGCGGTCATAGTTGTGGCAGTATTTTTTATAGTACTTGCAGTTTTGATCGGAGGAATTGTGTTTGCAGTCCATAAATTTGTAAAACCGGGAGCAGATAAACCGGAAAAGAATACCGAGAGCGTGACAACAGAGGCGACGGAAGAACCGGAAACAACTCCGGTAACCGAAGTCAGCGATCCGTTGATGGATCAGGCAATGCAGATTGCTGCCGGTATGACCTTAGAGCAGAAAGTAGCGCAGATGTTCATGATCACACCGGACGCACTGACCGGAGTGGACGGAGCAACGATGGCAGGAGATTCCACAAAGGCAGCCTACACGCAGTATCCGGTAGGTGGTCTGATTTATATGGCAAAGAACCTGACCGGAACCGACCAGACGACACAGATGCTTACCAATATGAAGAACTACAGTCAGGAAATCGTAGGAATTCCAGTGTTCCTCGGTGTGGATGAGGAAGGTGGAACTGTGGCAAGGATCGCATCCAACAGTGCTTTTGGAGTGACAGATGTTGGAAATATGAGTGATGTAGGAGCGACCGGGGATTCCCAGAATGCATACAATGCAGGAAGTACGATTGGAACGTATCTGAACACACTTGGTTTTAATATGGATTTTGCTCCGGTTGCGGATGTGCTGACGAATCCGGATAACACCGTGATCAAAGACCGGTCATTTGGTTCAGACAGCCAGCTTGTGGCGGATATGGTCTGCGCTGAGATGCAGGGACTGAACGAACACCAGATATTAAGCGTGGTAAAACATTTTCCGGGACAGGGAGCAACAGCAGGGGATTCCCATGACGGGGCAGTTTCTACAGATAAATCTTTGGATGACCTGCTGGCAAATGAGCTTGTTCCATTCCAGCAGGCAGTGAATAACGGAGCATCTTTTGTGATGGTAGGACATATTTCAGCACCAGCTGTTACAGGGGATGATACGCCGGCTTCGCTTTCCTCTGTCATGGTGACAGATGTGCTTCGCAACCAGCTCGGCTTCCATGGTGTAGTGATCACAGACGCAATGAATATGGGGGCGGTCACCGGAACATACAGTTCTGCTGATGCGGCAGTGACGGCAATTCAGGCAGGTGTGGATATGATCTTAATGCCGGATGATTTCCAGAGTGCATATCAGGGTGTGATGGATGCAGTGGCTGGTGGAACGATCACAGAGGATCGTATCAATGAATCTGTTGCAAGGATCATCAAGGTAAAGCTCACAATGTAGTATAATAACACTTTACTTTTTGAAACCGTTATGTTATTCTGTGACTATGGTGCGGTAAGTGTACCATAGAAATATTTTTTGGAGGTACTTTTCAATGAACAAAGGTACAGTAAAGTGGTTTAACAACCAAAAAGGATACGGATTCATCTCCGACGAACAGGGAAATGATGTATTCGTTCACTACTCAGGTCTTAATATGGAAGGTTTCAAATCCTTAGAAGAAGGCGCTGCAGTAGAATTTGAAGTTGTTGAAGGTGCAAAAGGACCACAGGCAACAAACGTAACAGTAGTAAGATAATTTTATTATCGCTTGTTACTACAGTCTAAATCAGTAGTTTCATGTACCTTTTTCTTTATTAAATAGAACTTGTTTTATTTTTCTAGATTAAGATATTGCAAACAATGGATTTGAAAAAGAGTGTCGGTTTTCCGGCACTCTTTTTTGTATACATAACTAAAAAATCCATGCAAACAGTCTTGAAGAATCTGGAGGGGTTCTATATAATAAAAAAGAGATAGACAATGTCAAATTTCCGAAATTAACCAACCGTGTGCACTATCTGAAACATGAAGAGGGAGGTGTAAACGCAGTGTGTGAAATAATGAGAAAATATTCAGAAGAAGTCGCAGAAAAAGCATATCAGCAGGGCGAGGAAGCCGGCAAAGAAATCGGTCAACGCCACACCGCCATCGCCGAACTCCAGTCCGAATCCAGATAACAGAAAAACATAATGAAACATGACAAAGAAACCATTTTTTAAAGGATGGTTTCTTTTTTTAAGTTCATTTAAGGTTCGCCTGATAAGATATGCGCAAAGGAAAGGAGACACTTATGGCAGATCAGATGATATTTAAAAGGTGTGAGATCAAATATATGTTGGATATCACGCAGGCGGAACTGTTAAAAAATCAAATGAAACAGTACATGACCGCAGACGAGCATGGAGTGAGTACAATATGCAGTCTCTACTTTGATACACCGGACTATCTGCTGATCCAAAGATCAATGGAACACCCGGTTTATAAAGAAAAACTGAGATTGAGAAGTTACGGCACGGCAGACAAGGACACGACCGTTTTTGTGGAACTGAAAAAGAAGTATGAGTCTGTTGTATACAAAAGAAGAATTGCAATGACGGAGGACGAGGCAGAACGTTACCTGCTTTTTCATGAAAAAGTAAAAGACACACAGATCACCAGAGAAATCGATTACTGTCTGAAAAATTATAAAAAGCTGGCTCCGGCAGTGATGCTTTCCTATGAGAGAGAAGCTTTTTATGCGAAGGACGATCACGAGTTCCGGATCACGTTTGATCAGAACATTCTCTGGAGAAATTACGACCTTTCTCTCTGTAAAGGAATTTACGGAGAAGCAATTTTAGATAAAAATAAAGTGCTTATGGAAGTGAAAACGGCGGGCGCAATACCGCTCAGGATGGTTCATTTTCTGACAGAAAATCAGATTTACAAAACGTCATTTTCCAAATATGCGACCGCCTACCGCACGATTTATGAGAGAGAGCAGAGAAGAAGCTGTCCACCGGAAAATTTCTTTGTGTTTACCGGAGATGAGGTTGTGCAGCAGGCAATAAAATGTTAAAAAAGAAATGGAGAAATTAATATGTTAAACAATTTATTTACAGGAATTTTTGATACAGCAGGTGCGGCGGTGATTTCCGTGTCGGATTTTTTGCTCTGTATTGTGGTGTCACTGCTGATCGGGGCATTCATCACATGGGTTTACACTTATAAAAGCCACTATACGACAAGCTTTGCAGTGACACTCGCAATGCTTCTGGCAATCGTTTGCATTGTTATCATGATGGTAAACGGAAATGTAGGTGCCGGAGTGGCTGTGGCAGGAGCATTTTCGCTTGTACGTTTCCGTTCTGTGCCGGGAACTGCAAAAGAGATCGGAACCATTTTTCTTGCAATGGCGGCAGGACTGATCGCAGGGATGGGTTATCTTGGGTTTGCAGTACTGTTTTCACTCATTATGGGAGCCGTGATGTTTGTGTTAAATGTGACCGGATTCGGTGTAAAAAAAGCAGAAGTAAGAGAGAAAACACTTCGTATCACAATCCCGGAGGATTTAAATTACGGAGCAGCATTTGATGATCTTTTTGAAAAATATTTATCATCCTGCGAAGTAGTCGCTGTGAAAACCTCCAATATGGGAAGTCTTTACAAACTTACCTATCATGTGACGTTAAAAGACAATGCGGAAGAGAAAACATTTCTCGATGAATTGAGATGCAGAAACGGAAATCTGGAAATCAGTATGATGAGACAGGAGGCAAATGTCAATGAGTTATAGAAGAAAAAAACTGCTGGCATTGTTTTGTGCTACGGCATTATCCATGGCGGCAGTGGCAGGCTGTACAGGGACAAAGAGCAGTACTGGCAATGTTGTTTCCTCGGAAACAGAAACAAATGCAGAAGAAACATCAGCACAGAGTGAAGCAGGAACTTTTTCAAGTGCAGATATGTTTACTGAGCGGGATCTGGCAGGAACCTATGAGGAGGGTAGGGCAGTTTATGTCACACTTTCCGATGATGGTATCACAGGGGAAACGGATGGCGTTGTGATCAATGGACAGACGGTGACGATCACGGCAGAAGGGACTTATATTTTTTCCGGAACACTGTCGGAAGGACAGATTGTGGTGGATGCAGATAATGCGAAAGTGCAGATTGTATTTGATAATGTGGACATTACCTGTGCTTCAAGTGCAGCAGTGTATGTAAAAAGCGCAGAGAAAGTATTTGTAACGCTTGCAGAAGGATCGCAGAATACACTTCGCAATACGGATGAGTATGTTGCGATTGACGACAACAACATTGATGCCGTGATTTTTGCAAAATCAGACCTTACGTTAAACGGCACTGGAAGTCTGACGATCGTATCAGCAGAAGGACATGGAATTGTATCCAAAGATGATCTGAAGATCACAGGCGGTACATACGATATCACAGCAGCAGGGCACGCATTATCGGGAAAAGACAGTGTGCGTATCGCAGATGGAACCTTTATTTTAACCGCAGAAAAAGATGGCATTCATGCGGAAAATGCAGATGATGAAGAAAAAGGCTATATTTATATTGCAGACGGTGATTTTACGATCACAAGTGATGGCGATGGCATGGACGCTTCCAATATCGTGCAGATCGAGGATGGAACACTTGACATCACAGCCGGGGGCGGCGCTGCAAACAGTCTGAAAACGCATGAGTCAGATATGCCGGGTGGACCGGGTGGCGGAATGCCACAAAACGGCGAGAAACTGGACGGAGAAAGCATGCCACAGATGGGGGAAAAGCCGGACGGAGAAAATATGCCACAGGATACCACAACTGACGAGAGCGGCACCAGCACAAAAGGAATCAAGGCAGGTGGCGGCATGTACTTAAATGGAGGAACTTACCAGATTGATTCCGCAGATGATTCCATCCACAGCAACGCAAATATTACGATCGCAGATGGAACATACACGCTTGCGACAGGCGATGATGGTGTGCATGCAGATGATGCACTGATAGTAAATGGTGGTACGATCACCGTGACAGAGAGTTATGAAGGTCTGGAAGGCCTGGCGGTGACGATCAACGATGGAACGATTGATATCACTGCAAGTGATGACGGTATCAATACAGCAGGCGAGAAAATGGAATTAAACGGTGGATATATCCACATTCTGGCAGGCGGCGACGGCGTGGATTCCAACGGCGATCTGACGATCAACGGCGGTGAGATCTACATTGACGGTCCGTCTGATAACGGAAACAGTGCAATCGATTACGGCGACCGGTCGTCTGCGTATGTGAACGGCGGAACGCTTGTGGCAATCGGCAGCAGCGGCATGGCAGAGGTGATGAGTGATTCTTCCAAACAGAAGGTTCTTATGGTAAAATTAGGAGAACAAATGGAAGCCGGCAACGTTGTGCTGACAGACAGTGAGGGAAATGTGATTGTAAGTTACACGGCATTAAAAACCTATGACTGTGTGATCATCAGCACCGCAGAGGTGGAGAGCGGAGCAACGTACACGCTCACAACATCGGGAACGACGACAGAAGTGACCGCAGAATAAAAACAGCTGAGGGCAGGAATCGGTATCACTGTGAAATAAACGAAAGGCATGGGATTTTGTATGAGGTTATTGCTTGCAGAAGATGAAGAGGATTTGAGCCGTGCGCTTGTCACGGTGTTAAAACATAACAATTACTCGGTAGACGCTGTGTACGATGGTGCAGAAGCCTTGGACTATCTGGAAAACGGTGACAATTATGACGGTGTGATCTTAGATATCATGATGCCCAAAATGGATGGTATTACCGTATTAAAAACAATCCGCAGACATGGAAATTCCGTTCCGGTCCTGCTGCTCACAGCAAAGGCAGAGATTGATGACCGTGTGGAGGGTTTAGACAGTGGCGCAGACGATTATCTGCCGAAACCATTTTCCATGAAAGAGCTTTTGGCGAGGATCCGGGCAATGACAAGGAGACAGACGGACACGACTGATAATGTGCTGGCATTTGGCGATATTGCACTGAACCGTTCTACTTATCAGCTCACAGGACCGGAGAATCCAGAAGGTATCCGTCTTGCTGGCAAGGAATACCAGATGCTTGAAATGCTCATGTCTAATCCAGGACAGGTCATTTCCCCGGATCTTTTTATGGATAAAATCTGGGGCTACGATTCAGAAGCGGAACAAAATGTCGTATGGGTATATATTTCCTATCTGAGAAAAAAAATAACCTCCATTGGAAGTCAGGTGAAGATCAGGGCGGCCAGAGGACTTGGATACTCATTGGAGAAAGACAATGCTTAATAAATTAAGAAGAAAATTTATTGCGATTGCAATGCTGTCTGTTTCTATCGTGCTGATCGCAATTGTCGGAACGATCAATATTGCAAACTACATCACTACCAATCAGGCGCTGGATGCAAGACTCTCCCTAATCGCTGACAACGGAGGTACTTTCCCGGATATGACACCCGGAGATTCTGGAAAAAAATTGGAACCTAAGACAGATCAGCCACCGGCAATGAATGACCTCCAAAAACACGGAATTTCGCAGGAAAGCCCGTTTGACACCCGGTATTTTACAGTGACGATCGCACCGGACGGTACAGTGGAATCTGTGGATACCGGAAAAATTGCTTCCATCTCAGCCGGGACAGCGGAGGAATACGCAGCGGAGCTGTGGAAAAAAGGAAAGAAAAAAGGCTTTTTCGCTGATTATAAATACCTTGCAACGGACAGTGACGGCTCGACGATGTATGTATTTTTAAACTGTCAGCGGGAAATCTCTACAATAAGAACATATGTTCTTGCCAGCGTGGGAACAGGAGCACTCGGACTTGTCATTGTGTTTGTCATGATCTACTTTTTCTCCGGAAAAGTGTTAAAACCGGTGTCAGAAAGCTATGAGAAACAGAAACGCTTTATCACGGACGCAAGCCATGAGATCAAAACGCCACTCACGATCATCGATGCCAACACCGAAGTCATAGAGATGATGGAGGGGGAAAACGAGTGGACGCAGAGTACGAGAAAACAGATCGCAAGACTGACTTCCCTCACGGAAAAACTGGTGTTTCTCTCCCGCATGGATGAGGAAGGGACAAAGCTGGAAAAAGTGTCATTTTCACTTTCGGATGCAGTGCTTGATACCGCAGAGGGATTTCGCTCTGTCGCAAAAACAAAAGGAAAACAATTTGAGATCAATGTGGCAGAGCATGTGGAATATGTCGGCGATGAAAAAAATATCCGGCAGATGATCTCCCTGCTTTTGGACAATGCAATGAAATATTCCTCAGAGCAGGGCATCATCCGCATCGCACTAAAAACTTCCGGAAAAAACAAAATCATCACCGTGTGGAATACCACAGACCAGATCGAGAAAGGAAAGCTGGACCTTCTTTTCGAGCGTTTTTACCGTATGGACGCTTCCCACAATTCCAAGACCGGGGGCTTTGGAATCGGACTTTCCGTCGTGTATGCGATCGTGAAAGCACACAAGGGCAAAATCTCAGCCAAAAGCGAGGACGGAAAATCAATCTTATTTACCGTGGTATTGTAGTGTCTGGCTTCCCCCTCTCTCCCGGCTTTTGTCAAAGTGTAAAGCTATGGAATAGATAAAAGGGTTCCTTATAAAACTTTTGTGAGAATTGAGTGCTTTATCAGTGTTCACATTTTGACTTTAAGTTTATGTACATTCATCAATGGACAGTCCACGCAATGTGTCCGTCTGGGACACACTTCCTTTATCTGTATCTAGCGCAAGTAAATGCCGGAATCAGCATCCTTTATTGCAGGTCAAAAATCAAAGAAAGCCCGAGTGATTTTTGACCTGCTCATCTGCTGATTTTCCGGCATGTAACTTGCGCACGATACAGATAAGAAGGAAGTGTGGCCGCAGACGAACACATTGCGCGGACTGTCCATTTCTGAATGAATATAAACAATCAAAAAGTCAAAATGTGAACACTGATAAAGCCGCAATTCGAGCAAGTTTTATAAGAAACCCTTTTATCTATTCCATAATGAAAACCAAGTGAAAGCCGGGAGAGAGGGGGAAGCCAGACGCTACAATTCGTCAAATGAAATCTGATTTTTCGTCAGAAAGCGTTTGAGGAGGGTGTCCCACTCGTGCTCAAGAGTTTTGTCGGTCGAGAAGATCCGGTAGGAGATACCCGTGGTCACGGTCAGTTCTCCATTCTGGAAGCGGATATTTAAGAACACTGCGGAAATATCATTTTCCGTGAAAGAACTTCCGGTCTGGGAGAGGGTGCGTTTGAGATTTTCCGGCGATAACAGGAGGGAAAACTTGAAATAGGAAGGAGTTTTCTTTCCTTTGATCAGGTTGAAGCAGGAACTGCGCAAAAGACCATACGGAACAAAGGAAAGCCCGGTGAGATTCTGTTCTTCGAGTTCTTCTAAGGTGTAGAAGTCTTTTTGCAGCGTGCCGTCGATATGGCAGGAGACATTTGTTGTGATGACAGCCTCCTGAATGAGAAAGTGGTCAAACACATCCTGGCACAGTAATTTATTCATAAAGTCCTTGACTTCGGCAATTTTTAAAGCGATCATAAAATCCTCCCAAAAGAAAATGGTATCAACATAAATTTATCATTGGTTTGTTTTCTTGTAAATAACTGAAATGACAAATTAGAGAAAATATGCTAGAATACAGAGGATTTGCGAATGCAAAATACAGAATGATTATACAGATTTGCAGCCGCAGATAAAAAGTCTATGGTTTGATGGAAAGGTTGGTAACAGATATGACAGAAACAGAAATTTTATTTGATTTACTGGAAAAAGGAATCTCACCGGCGCACGCAGTGAGCGCATGCGAAAAAAGACTGACAGATGCCGGTTTTGAAGTGGTTGATTACGGTACGGCATGGAACTTAAAAGCGGGCGGAAAATATGTGGTAAATCATCATGAAACGACATTGTTTGCATTCACATTACCGCAAAATTGGAGTGACAGAGAGCCTGCGATCCGCATTGCAGCAGCACATACAGATTTCCCATGCTTAAGGATCAAACCGTCCTGCGATATTCAGACAAACGGATACGCACAGGTGAATGTGGAAGTTTACGGCGGCGCAATCTTAAATACATGGCTCGACCGTCCACTCGGTGTAGCCGGAAGAGTTGCAGTGCGCAGTGAGGATGTGTTTACACCGGAAGTGGTCACGTTCCAGTCTGAAAAAAATCTTATGACCATCCCGAATCTTGCAATCCACATGAACCGTGAGGTGAACAAGGGCGTGGAATTAAATAAGCAGACGGAACTGCTCCCAATCTGCGGACTTTCCGATGATGCAGACTATTTCCTTGATTTTCTTGTAAAAGAGCTTGCTGTGAAAAAAGAGGATATTCTGGATTTTGAGCTGACCATTTATAATAAAGAAAAGCCGGAGTTTGTGGGATTAAACGATGAGTTTATCTCTGCATCCAGACTCGATAACTTAAATTCCTGTTCTGCACTGGTGTCTGCGATCATCGACAGCGACAGGGCGGACGGCATGAATCTCATTGCACTGTTCGATCACGAGGAGATCGGAAGCCGTTCCAAGCAGGGCGCCGGTTCCATTCTGCTCCATGATATGCTGGTGCGCATTCTGACCGAGTGCGGACTGGAAAAAGAAGTGTGGAACAGACTGTACAACAGCATGATTTTATCTGTGGATGTGGCACATGGACTTCATCCAAACTATGCCGGAAAGATGGATCTGACCAACAAGCCGGTGCTTGGAAAAGGATTCTGTATCAAGGAAGCATGCTCCCAGTCCTATGCCACAGACTGTGGTGCGGTCGCAGTAATCCAGCAGATCTGTGAGAAGGATCAGATCCCATATCAGAAATTTGTGAACCGTTCGGATCTTGCAGGAGGCGGCACATTAGGCTCGATCGCATCTGCATTGCTTCCGGTAAAAACCGTGGATATCGGAATCCCATTGCTTGCAATGCATTCTGCAAGAGAACTGATGGCAGCAGCAGACCAGCAGGCATTGAAGGATCTGGTGAGCGCTTATTTTGGCTGAAAGGCAAAAAAGATACAGACAGCATGAAGTATGCATTTGACAGGAGAATCAGGTGAGAAAAAAATTTTTTTCCTATGTGGCAGGGAGTGCGGCGTGTGCAGCACTCATTCTGCTTTCGGGGTGTCAGCAGACAACGAATCAATTATCCGATATTACCCGCTATGTGGAGGAGAAAATTGCGGAAGGAAAAGGCACGGAAGTAAAAAGTAAAGAACAGGAAACGGACACTGAGCAGGCAGCAGTTTCCGGGGAAACAGAGAAGCAGGCAGAGCCATCCGTTGAAAAGCAGTCTGCGGACTGTTATGCATATCAGACGCTTCCGGAGGAAGTACGCACTGTGTACGATGAGGTTTATGATGCGATTCTCTATGAAAAAGAAGATGTGGCGCTGAGCACGTTAGACAACGAAGTCCTGCATCAGGCGTATGTTTCGGTGATGGCGGACCACGGCGGACTGTTCTGGGTATCGGGCTACACTTACACGCAGTATACCAGAGGGGAAAAGCTGGTGGATCTCCATTTTACACCAAAGTTTACCATGACGGATGATGAGCGGATGGACATGCAGGCACAGATCGACGAGACAGTCAGTCAGATTTTGGCAGGGATCGATGCGGAAGCGCCGGATTATGACAAAGCAAAATATGTGTTTGATTATCTGGCTTCGAATGTTGCGTACAGCACAGGTGCGCCGGACAATCAGAACATCATCAGTGTGTTTGTCAATGGGGAAACGGTTTGTCAGGGATACGCTGCAGCAACGCAGTATCTTCTGGAAAAACTGGATATTCCCTGTGCAGTGGTGGCTGGAACGGCAGACGGACAGTCTCATGCATGGAATCTGGTAAAGCTGGATGGAGAGTATTACTATATAGATACGACCTGGGGGAATGCCACCTACAGCGGTGATGGAATGGGGCTGGATTCCTTTATCAATTATAATTATTTTGCAGTTACGACCGGGGAATTACAGAAAACGCATCAGCCGAATGACGATATTATCGTTCCGGTGTGTCAGGCGGTAAAAGACAATTATTATGTCCATGAAAATCTTTATTTTGACACATGGGATGCAGACAGCATCGGAAATGTATATCGGGCTGCCTATGAGCGGGGAGATGGTTTCTGCTCCGTCAGGTTTGCAGACAGGGAGCTGTATGAACAGGCATTCACCTACTTTATCACGGATCAGAAGATCGTGCATTACTGCAAAGGACTGACATCTTTATATTATCTGGAAGATTCCGACCAGAACGTGCTGACTATAAAATTTTAATAAATATCATAATATCCTCTATACAAAGTAAAGTTTTTGTGTTAATGTTACGTAGTAATCAATACTACATGTAATAGAAAAAAGAAACTTTTGATATAATAATGAATATCACAAGGAGGCAAAATCCTGCACAGCTTGCTGGGCATTGCTCCATGTAAGGACAGTCGCATTTTGCTTCGCAAAACAAGGAGGATTTATGTATAAGATTGTAATCGACAGTTGTGGGGAATTACCGGAAGAATTAAAACAGGACGGACATTATGAGACCGTTTCATTAGAGTTGGAAGTGGACGGATGCCGTATCAAAGATGACAGCACTTTTAATCAGTTAGACTTTTTGAGAAGAGTGAAAGAGAGTCTGAAAGGACCAAAGTCCTCCTGCCCGTCACCGGAGCAGTATATGGATGCATATGAGGGTGAGGCAGACCATGTTTATGTTGTGACATTGTCCGGCGGCTTAAGCGGCTCTTACAACAGTGCAGTGCTCGGAAAGAATCTCTATGAGGAAGAGCACACAGACGCAAAGAAAATTTATGTGTTCAATTCAAAATCAGCGTCCATCGGTGAGACGATCATCGGCATGAAGATTCAGGAATTTGAGGAAGCCGGATGCAGTTTCGACGAGGTTGTGGAGAAGGTGGAAGAGTACATCCAGTCCATGAACACCTATTTTGTATTGGAGACGTTAGAGACATTGAGAAAGAATGGCAGACTTTCCAATCTGAAAGCATTTATTGCCAATTCATTAAATATCAAGCCTGTTATGGGCTCAACAAAGGAGGGCTTAATCTGCCAGTTAGATCAGGCGCGCGGTATGAACAAAGCACTTGAGCGTATGGTGAAGGATATGATCTCAAAGACAAAAGACTGTGAGAACCGTGTTCTCGCAATCGCACACTGCAACTGCCCGGAGCGTGCAAAAGCAGTGAAAGAAAAAATCGAGAAGATTGCGAAGTTCAAAAAGATCATCATCATCAACACCGCAGGTGTCAGCAGCATGTATGCCAACGACGGCGGTGTGATCATGGCAGTATAGTCAGATGCAGACATTAACTTACGAAGAAACAGTAACAACGATTGAAAATAAAAGAAGATTTGGAAACTTAAAGGGTGTCGAGATCTCAAAGATAATGTTAGAGAAGTTAGGACACCCGGAGAAAGATTTACGCATCATACACATAGCAGGGACGAACGGCAAAGGCTCCGTCTCTGCTTTTTTGCGCTCTGTTTTCGAATGTGCAGGATTGAAAACCGGGATGTTTACTTCTCCACATCTGGTGGATTTCAGGGAGCGCATCCAGGTGCAGGGAGATATGATCTCAAAAGAGGATACCATGCGCCTTGGAAACAGGCTTCTCTCTATGGATTTTGGCGTTTATCCGACGATGTTTGATTACTGTCTTGCAATGGCTTTGCTTTATTTTAAGGAACAAAAGTGTGATGTTGTGATTTTGGAGACAGGACTTGGCGGAACGTATGATTCCACGAATGCCTGCGGAGTGCCGGATGTGACCGTCATTGCAAAAATCGGTTTTGACCATATGGCGATCCTCGGTGACACACTCGCCAAAATTGCAGCGGAGAAAGCAGGAATTATCAAGCACGGCACAGCGCTTGTGTTAGAGAGCCAGGAAAAAGAAGCGATGGACGTGTTAAATAAGGCCGCAGAGCGTGCAGATATAAAAACTACAAAAGTCGTAAACTTAGATGAGATCAGGATCCTGCCACAAAAGGACGGAAAACAGTGTTTTTCATACGCTGGATACGATGCAGTCACAATGAAAATGCTCGGTGTGCACCAGTATGAAAATGCCGTGGCGGCAATGCTTGCAGCAGAATTATTTTTTGAAAAATATTTTGCAGGAAAAAAGAATGTGCCGGAACGGAAAGCTTTGCAGCATGCGATCCGGGAAGGGATCGACCGGACACAGTGGATGGGACGCATGGAGCTTGTGAGCAATGATCCGTTTTTCCTGATGGACGGTGCGCATAACAGTAACGGTGTGGAGGCGCTGAAAAAAAGTCTGGAGACAATGTATCCGGATGAAAAATTCCATTTTATCATGGGTGTCATGGCGGATAAAGATTATGGGGAGATGATCCGGGAACTTCTTCCGCTGGCACTGGATTTTAAGACAGTGACTGTGGAGAGTGAGAGGGCATTACAGGGAGAGGCGCTCGCAGACTGCATCCGGGCAAAAGGGATCCCGGCGGAGGCGTATCAGAACCTTGCGGATGTGCTGCCGGATTTCTCAAAATCATCCACAGAAAAGACAGTGGCATTCGGCTCACTGTATTTTATCGGGGAGATCGAAGCATTTCTGCAGGGAAAACAGTAACATGGTTTCCGGAAAATCTGAGAAAAGCAGCGTCCGTGCCTAATCATTACAGAAAAGTTACAAAATAGCATGGATTTAATATATTTTTAAAATCATTCAATTCAATCAAATGCCTAATTTTAAATAAAAAAGTCTTGCAGACCGCATAAATACTATGTTTTTGAAGTCTGCAAGAACAACTTTAAAGTTCTTTAAAAATAAAAAAAGTTAAGCTAATTAGTAACAAATTAGTAACAGTCATTATATTATAAAAGGTGTTTTTATTTTCTCAATCTGTTCTCTTAATTCTTCTATAGTTCTGTGACTATATTTGGCGTTAGTAATATCACTTTTAAAGGAATGCCCCATCATTCGTTTACGATCATTTTCGTTGACTTCGTATCGTTCGCAAAGCGCGGAGAAAGTGTGTCGACAATCGTGTGGCGTATGTCTTGCTCCAGTTGCAGCATTTGCAATTCCGAGAGAAGAAAGAGTGTTATACATTTTATTACGAAAGTCCCGCACAGAGCATCCAAGCAGATTCTTACCATTATATCTAGCTTTTACCATATCGGAAATACAGGAATGAATAGGAACAATTCTTTCTTTACTAGCTTTTGTCTTAACTCCACCCTTAAAATATTTTCCATCCAAATTAGTTTCTATATTTGTAAAGGCCTTGATACGATATCCACTGTAGCACATGATTAATAGCATTTGGACAACGAAATCATCTTTATTTTTCCACAATATTATTAATTCCTCATCAGTGAATGGCACTCCACTTTCATCATCATCCGGTATAGGAATAAATAAAGCAGAAGAGTAGTCTTTATCCACTATGTCGTATTTAATGGCGTATTTGTACATCTGGTGCATCAGAGACACAATCAATTCCAGAGAGGAATGTTTAAGAGGACAAGCATTAAGAACATCCTGTAAGTCTTTATATTTAATTTGACCAAACTGTATATCATGTAAAGCAGAAGAATTTTTAAACGCTACTTGCGTTGAAGACATGGAAGAAGTCTTTTTACTTCCGTTACGTAGCTCATTACGGTACTTCTCTTTATAGAAATCTTCATATACTTCTTTAAAGGTTGGAGTACGGTCAATATAAACTCCATTCTGTATTTTAATTTTTCCCTCGTTCTCCAGCTTACGTGCTGCCAGAATCTCATAACCTTCATCCCATGTCTCAACGTAGGCGAGAGCTTTTGGCGTGACAGGTCCTTTTGAGGTGTATTCAGTTACTGGTGGGTATACGCCATACGGCTTATAGCGTCCTTTGCCGAGATATTTTATTGATCCGAATCCGTTCGGGAGCTTCTGGTGTTTCTTTCTTCGTGCCATATGTACCATCCTTTCTTCTGTATCTTCTCAAAATTGAGGAGTTTTTGGGTATAAAAATAACAGCCAGCAAGAACGTGTGTTCCGCTTGCATAGCTGCTTCCAGAATGATACAATATGCTTGCTTAGGGCTACCGTATCATTCGGAAGCTTGACCGTCCTGCTTTGGTAGAGTGGGGCGGTTTTTTATATTAATTTGATTAATGTAAATGTATAATAAATTGATATGGCAATATTTGATGTACCAGCGATGAATAATATAACTAAGAGTGATATATTGTCAAAAAAAATCCATGATAAAATGGAAGCAAATAATACGATAATGCCAACCAATATATTGTATAAGTATATTCGCTCGTGTTTTGAATCTTTTAAGCGTTTTTTTATAAATTCATTTTTGGGAACAGCTAAATAAATTGTAAGGATTGTAATTAATACGCCTATTAATGAACCATCGAGTGAAGCTAAGGAGGTTATTTTATCGGAATCGTCTATGTTTATATAATTGAATTTTTGGTTAAAAATATAGGCCAATATCGCAAATAATGTTGGAAAAATTACGCACGAGTGATACTTGATGAATCCCAATATGTTTTTCAATTTTTAACCTCCTTATATTTATTGTTCTATTAATAATGCTTCTGATAACTTTTTCTTTATTATATCATAATTCTTTACTATGTTTTCAGTTATTTCGAAACTGGTAGAATGTGTAAATAGTGTTTCAATAAAATCGACTGTTTCTTCAATTCCATTGTCTGTTTTTCCTATTAATTTTAAACTATTAAAAGATTCTTTACTATTTTGATAATTATCATAAATACTGTTAACTTCGGCATCAGTAGTGTTTTGCGATAATTTGATCTCTATAGAAAAAGAATCATATTGAATTCCGCCTAGTGCGGCAGTTAGGGTATCAATGTTATATGTTGAAGCAGCATTGGGTGCAAAGGATACAGCAAGCTTCTTATTACGTTTAAGCTTTTTGGCAGTATGCTTAATATCTTTGATACGTTCTGGAGCACAGAAAATTTTTAATGTATTTTGTGAGAGCTGCCAAATTGCCGCACTTAATACATGCTGGATTTTTGTTATACTTTTGTGCTGCAGTGCAGACATTCGATTTTTTTGGCAGTCGATAAAGAAAAAAGTATAAACTTCAAGCTGCGTGTCAGGAGAAAGTGATGAATATGGTTCTGTTTTATTGGTATGTTTATTTCTAGTTTGAAGAAAAGTTGTAATAGGTAATTCGTTTTCCTTTGCACATTTTCCAAAAACGTAATTTCCATTCATGTCCAGAATGTCGATAGTATACGTTTCTTTTTCAAAATTCACACTATAACTTCCGTTAATAGAGAAAACAGCTTGTAACACTTCATTAGTTGACATAGGGGTTATGCCATTATTAGCAAAAGAAGGTTGTGGTTCGAATTGGTAGAACTTTATTACTTTTGTAACACTACTCATATGTACCTCCAATAATCAAACATCAGTTCGGTAAGAGACGTTTTTTTTATTGAAAGCAACTGCTTTATCATTCGTGGCAGTTAAGATGTAATTCATAAGATCCAGATTTTTTAATTCGTGTTATTACATTTTCGCTTTCTAACTTGCGGAGCATACGTTGAATGTCGCTTCTTTGAAAATCTGGTAATTCTGCATAGATGTTTTTCTGTAATATTCCATTGTGATTGGAAATTACATTTTTTAGTTCAGGAATCAATTCGTCTCGTTCGTAATAACATTCTTCCAGACTGCCTAAAATCATATCTCGGTAAGAAAAGCAATCATTATGTGTATTGTGTAAGTATTCATACATGTCCTGAAAATAGATTGTGCCGCCTTTTCCTTTTGAATAGCAGAAATTTTTACATTTATCGAATTCCGTAATAGATTGTTCCAATAACATAATTTTTTTCGACAAGTCCTGCTCTGAAAAGGAATTATGGTATGGAGTTTCAAATTTTTCTATTCTTTTAGCAATCTCGTTATAGTATTTATTTTCAAAAGAGTAAGATAATTCCTCTTCCTTAAATGATCTATGAAACTTTGGGTTGGAACTATTTTTCTCCTCAGCCAAAGCATTTTCGTATCCTACTTGCATAAGGTATGGCACTTCTTCATCAGAGATTTTTTTACCATCTGCACGGTAAATTACATTACCGTCTTGGATATATTCTGTTTGCATAGAATAATCTCTTTCGTGCGGATTGTCAGCACATATTGCGTCTGAATTTTTAGATTGCTTTTCTGATGAATCATTTCTTAAAAGCAAGAATGAAAGTATACCAAACATTATTGATATTATTGCAGTGGAAATTACCTGAATAATATCTGTAATATTTTTTATAATAATTAGGATACCGATAAGTGTTGCTAATAGAAAAAATATACCAATTAACTTTTGTAGTCGTTTGAAAAAGAGGTTTTGCATATGTAGTTCTCCATTTGGTTAATAATTATATGGTGGAGCATTCAAAATTACTAAATTAATTCCATAACAGCAATTGTAGGCTCAAATATTATAATAGTTGTTTGAAATTCATAATTTTTTCATTATATCCGGCAAGCCTTGCAAGCTGATCTGCTGGCATATCTGGATGTTCAAAAATTAATTCATCTGGAATTAATAATTCCGCAGCAAAAGTGTTTGCTTCTACTTCATATTTTTCAGTATTAAAAAATGTATGAGTATCCATAAAAAGCGCATTTGCTTTTTTATGCAACAGCATATGCCCTAGTTCATGCGCACATACAAATCTTTTTTCTGAATCTGACAAATTTTCATCTATGTATATAATGTGATTTCTCTGAAAGTATTGATAAAATCCACGGACTCCATTAAGGGAAGCGTAGACTAATATCACATTTTTTTGTCTGAGAATTTCAAAAGGATTTCTTGTATTATATTTTCTGACTAACGATTGTACCAGATTTCGAATATCCATTAATATCACTTATCCTCTTTATATTTTTTAGGAGTATAAAGTTCTTTGTTACGTTTTTTCGCCATCTCCATACCTACTTGCATAGCAGATAGTATAGATTCAACGGCTTCTGGACTTGCAGGATTTCCATCAAACATAAGTCCATCTTGTTTTAAAAGTTGTTCAGTGTTGGCAATAATACTTTCTATTTGCTTAGTATCGCGCTTGGTTAATTCTGATTCCTTATTTTCAGTTTTCATACCATTCATTATGTAATCTGGTGTTGTATGCAAGTATGTTGCTAATTTTGATACTTTTTCAATGCTAGGCTTGTTTTTATCAATTTTACATAACGATCCGCGTGCAAATCCCAGTGCAGCTTCTGTTCCGGTGACCGTCACACCATTATCCTTACATAATTGTTTAATACGATCATAAATCAACATAATAATGCTCCCTTGAAAAAAAAGTTGAAAAAATTACGCAAAAAGCATTGACATATTGAAAATATTACGTATAATAAAAATATAAGTTGAAAAAAATACGTAAACAATATGCAGCTATTCTGTAATTGGTTTGTGGTTATTCTGATTATAGAATATATTACGCATACTGTCAATAACTTTGCGTATTTTTTTCAACGAAAATGAAAGGGGTGAAAAATAATTGCCATCAATTTATGAAAAAGTCAGAACCGCATGCTCGGAAGCCGGCATATCTGTTTATGCATTGGAAAAGGAATTAAAATTTCCACGTAGCAGCATTTGTAAATGGAGCAAGAATACTCCGGGGGTAGACAAAATGAAGGCTGTTGCGGAGCGTTTAGGCAAACCAATTGAGTATTTTTTAGAAGATACCACAACAACAGTCCAATAAGTAGGACAGAAAGGAGAGTAATGAAGAGTGAGCCAACGCTTAACAGTAAAAGAAGCCGCTGCCGAGATTGGATGCAACGTGGAATACCTCAGACGGCAGATGAAAGCCGGGCGCTGGGATCTGGGAAGTGTGATAAAACCGACTTCGAAGGTTAAGAATTATCAGTATTTTATCTTCCGGGCAAAACTGGACAAGTTTCTCGGTATCGAACCGAGAGCAGGCAACGAGGAGGTGGAGAATGAAGCAGATCAGTAAAGTATTTATAGCGGTAGGGCTTGGAATTATGTTTCTTTGCGGAATGCTCGATGCGGATGGTGAAAAGTACATCTTATTATTAATCGCTATGGCACTCGGAGCTTTGGTTGCACTTGTGGGAGTTACGATCATGGATGTGGAGAAACGCCGGGAAGAAAAGCGGAAAGCATACTTTAACATGATCCGCCGCAAGGACAAGCTTGACGCTGATGTTGAGTACCTTGGAGAATTTGAGGACAAAAAAATAGCACCCTGATAACTTTGGCGAGTACAGGTGCTATTTAACGTAGGAATACAAAAGTATTTCTGCGTTTATTGTAACATGTAGTTTGGATTTTGGAAAGCGTGATTTTATGTTTTACAGAAAATGCAGAATCTGTGGATGTAGTCTTGATCCCGGAGAAGGGAATATTTGTGAAGAGTGCCGGTCCGAGCAGTACATGAAAGAGCAGCGTCAAAAAGCCGTGAGATGCATGGTCATGTCTACAGATTTTAAACAGATGGAAATGGAGGAATTTTTAAATGGCAGCGCCTAGTTTGACATGGAAGGATTTAGGAATACTCAAGGATGCACTGGCAGAATTTGAAAGAACACTGGAAGATTTAGACATAGAAGCCGGTGAAGTGTCATGGCATACTGACGGAAGTATTCATGGTGAATTCATATATGGTACAAGAAAGCTGATTACCAACACAGACGATGATGGGGAGGGATTTTCTCACAGATATGAATGATAGTTACGATTTGTGGAAAGACAGAGATCGGAATCAAGGCGAATGGCTTGAGCGTAGACCAAAATGTATATGTTGCGGTGAACACATCCAGGATGATACAGCAGTACAGATTAGAGGAGATTATTACTGTGACAGATGTTTAGATGACATGAGAGTTTATGTGACAGATTGAGAGGTAGAAATGAAATTTAGAGAATTAAGGGCAAATGAAATTGAAGCAAGAGTAGCAACTGTTTCTGATAAAGGCTGTTCCATCCTGCTGTATAAAAATGCACGCTGTGATATGAACATCTTAGATGAAACTGTAGGGGAAATGAACTGGCAGAGAGACCATAAGGAAATCAAAGGCAACATGTATGCAGGTATTGGCATATGGGATACAGTCAAAGAAATCTGGGTATGGAAATGGGATTGCGGAACGGAATCTTATACCGAAGGAGAAAAAGGCGAGGCTTCTGACAGCTTCAAGAGAGCTGGCTTTAACTGGGGAATCGGCAGAGAATTATACACTGCACCTTTTATATGGATGAAAGCAGACCAGATTAATCTTGCAGATAAAAATGGGAAAAAAACCACGTATGACAGCTTTAAAGTTGAGGATATCGAGTATAAAGATGGAAAAATCTCATATCTGAAAGTTGTTGATAATAAGACAAAGGCAATTTTCTTATATGGGAAAAGCAGAGCACTGAAAGATGAAAATATAAATGATCTGATCAGCGAGGAAGAATTTCAGATCATCACAGAATTGATCAGAAAGGCAAATGTCAATGAACAGAAGCTGTTAAGCCAGTATAAGATTGAATCGTTTATCACACTGACAAAAGTGCAGTACACAGCGTTAAAAACAAAGCTGGAAGAAGCTGTTGCAAAGAAAGAAGCGTAGCTTATGGAGACTACTGGAAAGCTTATCGGAGCGAGCCGGACATTCAATGGACAAGGCATCATCCTTACATTTGAGGTTGATGCTTCGTCAGCCGGACAGATTGAGAATATGAAAAAAGATGATCTGCTTCGGATCCGGGCGGTCAAATATAAACAGAAAAGAAGTCTTGATGCAAATGCTTATGCATGGGTGCTCATGACCAAGATTGCCAATAGCAAAGACATCTATTCCAGCAAGGATGAAGTCTATGAGGAAATGTTGCAGAAATACGGAGCGTTCTATGAAGATGAAGACGGATATATCACGATTACAGTAAAAAAATCAGTTGACATGTCAAAGGTTGATGGTCATTGGAAGTACATAAAAGATAATGGTAAATTTGCATCCTATCTGATGATAAAAGGTTCTAGTGAATATGATACGGCAGAAATGGCACATTTCATTGACCGTATCGTTGAAGAAGCGAAGGAACTTGGCATTGAGACAGCTACACCGGATGAATTGGAGCGTATGAAGCAGGAATGGGGAACATGAGCAAGAAGTTGTGGAGTGTATTTACAGAAGATATGGACCATTGCTATTTTACCGGAACTTGTCCGGTGGAAAGACATCATATCTTTGGTGGAAATCCTAACCGGAAGAATAGCGAGAAGTACGGATTTGTTATCCCGCTCCGACCGGATCTGCATCCGAATGGTGTAAGTGCCGGAAAGAATGCGGCAGAGATAGATCTGAAACTTAAACAGATGGCACAGACCTATTTTGAAGAATATTACGGAACAAGGGAAGATTTCCGTAACATCTTCGGTAAGTCATGGCTGTAGGGTTGAGACACCTTGCCAGATGGCAAAAAGAAACCTGTTCATGCGGAAAATGATATATCACGATTATTGAAAGCCATGGTTCCCCGGTGCTGATATAGTGCCGGGAGAAAGGAGTAAATCTTGGAAGAATTAAAAGTTACAGAATATAAGGATATGAGGGTGCTGACAACACAGCAGATCGCGGAAGCATATGGAACAGATGTAAAGGCAATCTCAAATAATTTTAACAGAAACAAGGAGCGGTATATTGAGGGAAAACATTTCGTTTGCTTAGAGGGTGAGGAATTAAAAAACTTTAAAACGGTTCATCAATTTGAGGAATCGTCCAGAATCAATAAATTATACCTCTGGACAAAAAAAGGTGCTTTTCTCCATGCAAAATCCTTAAACACAGATACCGCATGGGAAGTATACGATCGGTTGGTTGATTCTTATTTTGATCACAGTAATCTTCTTGATGGAATGTCACCGGAGCTGAAAGCGGCACTGATTGTGGATAAGCGTGTGACCAAGGTAGAGCACAGAATTGACCATATTGAAAATGATATGCCGTTGTTCGGTGCAGAATCAGACGAACTTTCCGCACATGTCAGACGCAAGGCGGTGGAAATGCTCGGTGGTAAGAAATCAGAAGCTTACAGGGATAGTAAAGTACACAAAAAAGTGTTCAGCGACATTTACAATCAGTTAAAACGTGAGTTTGGTATCTACGATGATGAAGGAAAAATGAAAAGCTACAAGGCAATGAAACGCAAGGATCTTGCTGATGCACACGAATTTGTTGATTGCTACACTCTTCCGGCATATTTAGCAGAGCAGATTAATGATTGCAATGCGCAGATCAGAATGGAGGACGGTGCCGATGGAGTATAAATTTACAGTTCCGGGGCGTTTGGAAGGCTTGAACAATTACACCGCAGCCAATCGCACTAACCCATATAAGGGTGGAAAGGTAAAAAATGATAATGAGAATCACATCATGTGGTGTATCAGACAGCAGCTCCATGGTGTACATATCGAAAAGCCGGTACTGATCTATTACCACTGTTTTGAAAAAGACAACAGGAGAGATGGGGACAACATTCTCTCCTGCGCAACAAAGTTCATTCAGGACAGTCTAACAAAAACAAAGGTGCTGCAAGAAGATAACCGCAGATGCATCCCTCATTTTTATCATGATGTTTCTGTAGATAAGGATAATCCGAGAATTGAGGTCACAATCACAGAACTTACGCCGGAACAGGCGAAAATGAAATTGAGAGACTTGCTTAATGACTTGGAAACGGGGTGATTGCTTGGATGGCAACTATATAAAATTGAGCCGCGGACTACTGGAATGGGAGTGGTATACAGATATCAATACAACCCGGCTGTTTATCCATATGTTACTGAGAGCTAACTGGAAAGGTGGAAATTTTAAAGGAACAACTGTTCCACGAGGTTCATTTATATCATCTATTGGAAAGCTGGCAGGTGAAACAGGACTTACAGAACGTGAAATTCGTACTGCAATTTCACACTTGAAAAAGACTGGCGAAGTGACAAGCAAAACGACAAACAGATTTACGGTATTTACAGTGGTTAAGTACGATTTGTACCAGACAAGTGACAAGCAAAATGACAATCAAGAGACAGACAAGCGACATTCTAACGACATTCTAACGACAACAATAGAAGAAAAGAAAGAAGGAAAGAAGGAAAGAAACACACCCCCTATATCCCCCTTGGAAAAATTTGGAGAGTTTGCAGCAGTCTATCCGAAACGGTGCACTGGCTGTCTTGTTGAAACTGAATACTGCAATGCGGTACTGGCTGGTGTACCGGAAGATGATCTGGTATTGGCCGCACAGAATTATGCAGATATATGCAGACGGGAGAAAACAGCAGAGCGGTATATTAAAAAGCCGGAGAACTTTTTACGAGAGAACTTGTTTATGCAGTATCTGAAAGGAGAGAACGATGGATCAGTTGGAAGAGATACTGGAACGCATGAAAAATCACTCAACGAACTTATGCAGGAATGCGGAGACACCGGAGACTTCCAAGGATTCTGATGTGTGTCCAATTTGCGAAGGTCGGGAGTGGATCTTGAAAATAAAAGACGGAGTTGAAATAGCAGTACCGTGTAAATGCCGTGAGAAAGCGGTCATGTCAAGGCGGTTGCGATTCGCAGATATACCGGAGGCATTCCGTGGGATGGATCTGAGATCGTTTCGAATGGATGTGTACAGGAAGCAGGAAAGTAAAAAGATGGTATCAGATGCATGTAAAATCATAAAAACTTATCTGGATGATTTCGAGAGTCAGAAGGAAAGAGGCATGGGACTGTATATCTGGTCGAGGACAAAGGGAAGCGGTAAGACGAGGATCGCTGCCGGGATTGCAAATGAACTGATGAAAAGATACACAGTCAAATTTGCAGTATCACTGACCATCTTGCAGGAAATCAAGAATACATGGCGCAGGGATGCAGCAGGCAGTGAGAGTCAGCTTTTAGATGCGCTTTCCACAACGGATATTTTGATCATTGATGATTTTGGTGTGGAAGCACCGGCGGCATGGATTAACGATAAGATGTACCAGATCATCAACGAGAGATACATAAACCAGAAGGTAACGATTTTCACGAGTAATGATCCGCTGGACAAACTATCCTACGATGACCGGATCACGAACCGGATCAAGGAACGGACATATCAGATCGCATTTCCAGAGGAATCGGTTCGGGACCATATAGCAGAGCGGATGCAGGAGGAAATCATTGAAAAGATGATGGCTGGTGGAAATATAAAATAAAAAATACAAGGAAGGTGGACAAATGCATAACGTACAGCAGAGACAGAGGTTAATTCCGTTGAGTGTATATAAGCAGGAATTAGCAAAATGTCAGTTAGGAGATAATATCGCAAATCACATGGGATATATTTTTACAGCCATTTTGTATGACAAGTTTGATATGACGTTTAAGCAGGTCACGAATTTTTATAGTAAAACCGTTGAGCGTCGGAAATCTTGGCAGGACGATGATGACGAAGCGGTAACGAGTGAGAGCATGATGAAATATTGCCGTAAAAAGAAAATTGATGTGGTCAAGTGGGTAAAATCAATCCCAATGTCAAAAAAATTGTATATGGCAGATATAAAAAATGGACGGGCAGTGCTTGGCGCAGATCGGAATATCGAGAGCGCACTTGCCTCCACAATGTATCTGACTATTCCGACATTAAAAGATTCTTACCGTTTTTCAAATGCCAAAATCGAAGAATTTATGAATTGGGTTGCCTATTACATTGATTCCTATTGGCGCAAGCAGCCAAAGAGTAAGGAACACTATCTGACGGATGAGATTATTCGGAATCAGTTTATTGAGGATGAAAATTGGGATATTGTAACAGGAAAAGCGGTGAAATAAGGATTATTAACATGGGAGAAATGACCAAAACAAGCACAAAATACTGCCGGAAATGTAAATACGCATACAAGCAAAGCCAGACAGAAATCATGTGCGGATATTATTTACAGACCAGATTAAGGCGTGGTTGCCCGGTAGGGATGTGCGATAAGTTCGAGAAGAAAGGCAGAAAGAAGAGGGTACAGTTGAAATGACAGATGAAACCAAGCAGGAGATAGAAGCGGTACGGATGTTGTTAATAAATACATTGGTAAAAATGGCGTAAGCATAGCACTTGTAGGAAGTGACGATACCGGAAAAGACGATGGATGCATTTGTTTTTTTGATACCGCAGAGTATTGTCGCACTGGTAAATATAAAGGGGTATCTGTTAAAATAACGGATTTAGTGAGGTAGAAATATGGCAAAAAGAAATGTGTTACATATCAGTAAGTTAGAAAATTTAAAAAAATGGCTGGTTAAGGACGGATGGCAATTACTTCCGCTCTCAAACAATCATTATGAGGTATTAAGAGCCGGTAAAGCTGGAAGACAGAATCCTTTGGTTATCTATTCTGCGAAAAGTAGTGAGCATCTCTCTTTTGCAGACAGAGATACGCCTGTAATTGGTGCGTTTCTTAGAGACCAGAAGAAGCCACAGACCAATGCAGACCGGATCAGAAGCATGACGGATGAGGAGTTGGCAGAAGTATTATTTGGAAGTTGCATAGAACACATGGGCGTAGAGGAATGTCCTCATCCTGAAGAGGATTGCAAATCATGTGTTTTGGATTGGCTTAAGGCAGAAAGTGAGGGATAGAATGGAGAGATTAACGACAAATAAAAGCGTGGCTGACATGTCGATGATCGAGTTGGCACATAATAGCTGCTATGCAGATGATGAGCGCAATGCCAGATACAGAGATTATAATCTGGATGTTGATAGTAGGTGGCTTGTAAGAAATCTTGCCAAAGATATTTGCGGTGAAGATTTTATGGCCTTATCAGATGAAGAAGTTGACGAATATATGGCTTCCATGCTGTCGGTAGGAATAGACAGCACAATAGGACTTTTAGCATTGTTCTATCGCAATTTATGGGCTATGGCTGATTTGCGAGAAAAATTGAAATATTATGAGGATGCCGAGGAGCAGGGATTACTTCTGCGGTTTCCGTGCAAGGTTGGGGATATCCTATATTTTGCACATCATGACAGAGTAATTCCTTCGGAAATTTTATCGGTGAAATATCATGTAGAAGCTGAAAACCACGGTGTTTTTATTCGTAAAAGATTGACCATTGATGTTGAAGGGGTTTCTACAGAAATTGATTTTTGTGAAATCGGTAAGACGGTATTCCTCACAGAATCTGAAGCCGAAGCAAAGCTGAAAGAAATGGAGAAGGGAAATGGAGCACATAACAAATAAGGAACTGACTATACGGCAGATTGGAGAGTTCTGCACAAACACTCTCTGCAAGAAATGCCCTGTTGCAAAGTGGAATGAGGAAAGCGGTTTGCACAATGGATGTATGGAGAGTTTAAGACTTCCAGAGGTATCGAGGATTATGTTGGAGCAGATAAAAGGAAGAAAGGTGAAGCGTGATGGAAGATAGATTTTTATTCCGTGGAAAGCGGATTGATAACGGAAAATGGGTGGAAGGCGATTTAGTACATTCTGTTTACAAAATCAATGATGTTTGCGTTGGACAATATGGGAATGAAGTTGGCATGCATGAAGTAGACCCATCCACCATCTGCCAGTGCACCGGACTTAAGGATAAGAAAGGTAAGTTGATTTTTGAGAAGGATATTCTTTCAGGGCATATCGACAATGAGTTTCCAGAAGATGAGACGAGAAAGCGTGTCGTGTGGCATAAAAACGGATGGTGTACGAATGAGCCGGGCTGTGATTACTACGAGGAACTGGATGATTTTGATTCAGAGAATTTTGAAGTGATCGGCAACATGATTGATAACCCGGAACTGTTGGAGGTGTAGCCATGATGGAGAGTGAAGCAATTAACGTTTTAAATATGATTGAAGCACATGGGGATTTGGCGATAAAAGCTAAGCAGACGGCAATCAATGCGCTTGAAGAAGTACAGCAGTACCGTGCGATTGGTACACTGGAAGAATTAAAAGAAGCTATGAAGTATGTTTGGCTTGTTAAAAAGCATGGAACGATTGGAAAAGCCTTGGAAGAATGCGCAGAGTATGAATCAATCGGCACACCGGAAGAATGCCGGGCGGCGATGGAGAAGCAGACCGCGATTCCAAGAGAAATCATTGAAGGAAAATACTTCTGCCAAAAGTGTCATAACCTAATGCCTTATCCGGGATATTGTAGGTGCGGGCAGAAAGTGTATTGAGAGGAGGGCGAACGATGGGAAGATTGATTGATGATGGGTTGGTTTTAGACAACTTAAGTGGACGTCTTGAAAGCATGAAAGATTATGATGCAGTAAAAGATGTGATTAACAATATGCCGACCGCCTATGACACGGACAAGGTTGTGGAGCAGTTGGAAAAGCTGAAAAGCCTTGTCCCAGTAAATAGAATCCTTGATGACATCATAAAAGATAAGCCGAAAGAATTAGGTCAGTTAATTGCTTATAATAAGGCAATCGATATTGTGAAAGGTGGTGGTGTAGGTGGCAATTAAACCGATTTTATTCAATACAGAAATGGTTCGGGCGATTCTGGAGGGAAGAAAAGGTGCAACGAGAAGAAGTGTAAAAGGCTATATTCCTGATGATGCAGTATGGGGGTATACCGCTTTTACACCTAAAGGGTACATATCGTGTAGAGGTACATTTGCAGATGGGTATGGAGGGATATTCTTTAAGTTGCCTTGCGAGCCGGGCGATATCCTGTATGTCCGGGAAACATGGCAATGTTGGCGTGCACACCGATATGAAGCAACTGCTGACATAAGATTCAGAGCAGGCGGAGATGATGTGAGGTTGCAATTTGCAAATGGAAATACAGATTCCATAGACCGATTAGACTATGACACATTTGTGCATAAATGGTTCAGCCATAATGGAGAGTGGAAACCATCATTATTTATGCCGAAAGTAGCGGCACGTATCTGGCTTAAGGTGACGGATGTACGGATAGAGCGGTTGCAGGATATGACAGACGATGATGCAGAAGCAGAGGGGTGTTTCGATTATACATCAACAGCACTTGGTTTTCCCGATGTATGGGATTCCACCATCAAGAAATCCGACCTTGACCGCTACGGATGGAATGTTAATCCGTGGGTGTGGGTGATTGAATTTGAGCGGTGCGAGAAGCCGGAAGGAGTGTGAGAAATGTCTAAAGCAGTATTGGTTATGGATATGCCGGAATCGTGCAGTAAATGTAAATTTCTATATGAGTTTCAAGGTATTAAGAAGTGCCAGCTTATGAATGTGCTGAATGGTGGAGCTTCGAGATTGTCTCAAAACAGATTTACAGAGAGACGGCATGAAAAGTGTCCACTTCGGGAACTGCCGGAGAAAATGAAAGTATGCGGAAAATATCCACAGCCGGATGGTATTACACCGTCATATAAAGTTGGATGGAATGCCTGTTTAGATAAAATTTTAAAAGGATGTGATGAAAAATGAGCAATACAGAAATAACAGCCTTAGAGACAATCAGAAAAGAAATACAGAAGCTAAGAGATAAATATCAGACCAAAGCAGAAAAAGAACGTGAAAAGGTCAATGAGATTTTCGTGACGATCAAAGGCGAAAAGTGCTATTCAAATGATGACATATTCGGCTGGTACGAAGCTGGATATATCAATTCCAGACAGTACGATAAATACAGGGACAAGCTGGAAGCGAAAAAGAATGCCGCCGGAGAGGTTGATAATAAGACGAAAAGCGAAATGATTGTAAAAATCTTATCTACCATGAGCAGGAATTTAAGCGCAGAAATCGCAACGATCAAAGAGGAAGAAACCGAAAAGGAAGAAAGTGAGGATTAAATTTTATGAACAAAAGGGATGTTTTAGAAATTAAAAGAAGATTTAAAAAGGAAGCCTGTACATTTACCCGTATGTGCGGCTGCTATGTGGACGCTGACCATAATAAAATTACAAAAATCAGTGAGACATTTTTAAATCTGGACGATGCAGAATATTATAAATATCTTGACATTGCAAAAAAAGCGTTATCCGGCACGTTAGGAAACAACCTTTTGGAGTTGGATTTTCCACTCGAAGAGGAAGGTACTGGCGGAAGACAACAGTTTCTAATGGGACTGCGTGAAAGCAAACTGAAAAATGATGATCTGATGGATACTTTTTATAACATGATCATTGACAGCTACGATTATGTCGGAAATTATCTGATTTTGATTTTCCACGATGCCTATGATGTCATGACCAAAACTTCAGACAATGACAAGCTGGATGAATCAGAAGAGGTTTATGAGTATCTGCTTTGCGCAATCTGTCCGGTCAATCTGACAAAGCCGGGGCTTGGCTACCGTGAGGACGAAAACCGCATTGAATCTCGTATCAGGGATTGGGTTGTCGGAATGCCAGATACAGGTTTTCTCTTCCCAGCATTTACCGACCGAAGCACCGACATCCATTCTGTGATGTTTTACAGTAAAAACACGAATGAGCCACACTCTGAATTTATGAAAGCAGGACTTGGTTGCGAGGCAAAAATGACAGCAGCAGAGAAAAAGAAAGTGTTCCAGAACATTTTAAATGATGTGCTGGGAGAAGATGATGAAGAAAATAATAAAATCTGCGTTGAAATACATAGCGTTCTGGATGACACCTTAATAGCAAATGTAAGTGCTGATCTAGAGGAAGAATCACAGAAAGTCGAACTTACACAGGACATCCTTAAAAATTGTCTGGATGAAGTAGGACTTCCAAAGAATATGGCAGATTTGATTTTGAAAAGCCGCGAAGAACTGCTCCCATTGGATACACTTGTGTCGGAAGTCGTGGACAAAAAAGCTGTCGCGGAAGCAAACAAAATCAACTACATAGCAGATTTAAAAGAACTGCTTGAAGCCGCAGCAATTAAACTTTCAGAGACATATTCTGACGATGATGCACTTGTAAAAGAAATCAGAGAAAAGATTTGAAATAAATAGATCAGAAAGGAGCCGAGACTCTGGCCAGAGTGAAGCATATGCGGTCTCCTTGAAAAAAATGAGTGATTTAGATAAGTTTGATTACGAATGTCAGAATCAGATAAGCATTTTTGACATGATACGTGAACCAATCCGTATTACAAAGCCTATACGATTAATTGAACTTTTTGCCGGATATGGTTCACAGGCAATGGCACTGGAAAGAATTGGTGCAAAATTTGATCATTATAGAGTTGTAGAATTTGATAAGTATGCCATAGCAAGCTATAACGCAGTGCATGAAACAAATTTCCCAACAATGGATATAACTAAGGTTCATGCAGAAGATTTGAATATTTGCGACACAGAGGCATTTACTTACTTGCTCACCTATTCATTCCCTTGTACGGATTTATCGGTTGCAGGAAAACAAGCAGGCATGAAAAAAGGCAGTGGAACACGGTCCGGCCTTTTGTGGGAAGTAGAAAGGATTCTGAAAGAGATAAGGGATGGTTGTGGAGAATTACCACAGATTCTGTTCATGGAGAACGTACCGCAGGTCCATGCCGATGCAAACATGGTAGATTTTCAGAACTGGATTGATTTTCTGACAAGCCTTGGATATGTAAGCTACTGGCAGGATTTGAACGCAAAGAACTACGGAGTTGCACAGAACCGTGAAAGATGCTTTATGTTTTCCTTTTTGGGAGAATACAACTACCATTTTCCGCGGCCGATACCGCTGAAGGAGAAGTTGAAAGATTACCTTGAAGATGATGTGGACGAGAAATATTATATCAACAATGAAAAGGCTGAAAAACTGATAAAACAGCTTATTGACAACGGAAAGCTGCCACAGCACAATCCTGAGAGCAGAGCAGAGCAGAGCAGAGCAGAGCAGAGCAGAGCAGAGCAGAGCAGAGCAGACTTGCATTGACGGAACAATCTGCAATCCACAGCGAAGAGACATTGCAAACTGCATCACGGCAAGATATGACTGCGGAATCTCAAACCAACAGCAAGTCGGAAACATGGTTGTTGAAAAATATGGGAGAGGTGGCAGAAAAACCTATTGATGTAGCTGTAACTCTTATGGCAAGAGACTATAAAGGCCTTGACAACTATGGTAGCAATGGAGTGATTGAATGGAAGTAATAGGTAGTATATACACCGGAGTAACAGCAGATTTTCAGCGAGGTGTGTATCCGATTGCAAGATGTGTAAAAGCTGAACAACATGATTTAGGAGTAGTTATGGCAGATGTAAATGTTTTAGGCTCTCTTGAAGCAAAATTTGAGAGTACTAACAGAATTTATGATGTAGGGGGGTTAGTCCAACGTTGAGTACAATGCAAGGTGGTAATCAAGAGCCGAAAATACTTGAAAGCCAGATAGTTGCCATGCGTGGCAGAAACCCGGAAAATTCGTCAGACAGAACAGCAGGAAGTCCGACAGAACAGAGATTAGAGCTGAATGCACAAGGAATGTGCAACTCACTTACTACGGTGCAGAAAGATAATATGGTGCTGATTAAGCAGGCTACGAAAAGCGGTTCTATCGAATGTGAAGTTGGAGGATGCTTCGATGCAAGTTACCCGGAAAGTCAGACAAGAAGAGGGCGCGTGCAAGATAATGGGAATACGTGTCCTACAATAACCGCACAAAATCAAGAGATTGTAAGGATTGAAAAGGTGGGTCAGATTTCTAACGATGGTTCGCAGTGCGGTACAGTAATCTCTGACAATGGTATATCTGCTAATCTTGTAGCTGGCACACATGGGTATGCAAATAGCCATATTGCCACGAAATACCGTATCCGAAAGCTGACACCAAGAGAATGCGGACGGTTGATGGGCGTATCCGATGAAGATATTTCCAAAATGGCAGCAGTCAATAGCAACACGCAACTTTACAAGCAGTTTGGAAACAGTATTGTTGTGGATGTGATGTGCGCAATGTTCAGAAACTTAAATATTGAGCAGGAAGTGAAATAGTTAAATTAGAATTTAGCGGAGGTAAGACATGGAACAGAAATGGATAACCGACAGATTGCCAGAATGTGAGGTGGAAGTCCTTATTTGTTATAAGTACAAGAACCGAAAAGAATCGCATATTACAACGGCAATATATGAAGACGGAACAATGTTGGAGAATGACAGCATATGGGATTGGGAAGATATTGATGGAGAATACGATGAGAATGAGGATTGTTACATTATACCTCAAGGTTGGTGGGAGTACAGACATTTCAATCCAGACGATGTATATAACAACCTTGTGGATGCCGAAGTCCTTGGATGGATGCCATTGCCGGAGAAAATTTAGAATTTAAGAGTCAGCCGTTTGACTGTTCAAGATGACTTTAAACTTCCGAGACAGTACCACGATAATTAGCTTTCTATCGAAAAATGAAAGACGGTTTTGCTGTTTTTGCGATAAGAAAGCAGCATTTAAACTGAACTTTAACAGATTAAAACGGAGGTAGAAAAAGATGGCTAACTTTTATAAGAGTAATGATGTAGACATTGATTTTTCAGAGGAAGAAAAGGAAATATTAAAAAAAGCAAGTGAAATTCTGAATGATTTAGGTGCGAGACTTTGGCAAAACGATTGTGACGAAGAGGGCGTTTTCTTTTCTGATCTAGGAGGCGCAATTGAAAATGCATTAGAGGGAGATTACAGGATGCCATAGAACAAAACTGAATATTGATATTTTTGCCGGCTGAAATATGCCGGTAAAAAAATACATATCAAAGAACATATGTTCCGACCATATGTGCGTAACCAAAAAAAGAGCCTGTGCTGGGAACACAGACCCTTAAAGTAATACATTACTTACTATATCAAGTAAAATGTACTACTTTTTCTACTATTAGTAAAGGGGGAAATTTTACTATGCTGACAAAATCGGAATTAATCAATGATATTGCTTATGAAATGTCTGGGTATCTGACTTCGGAGGGAATTGACCGCCTTAAAACCGTGATTACTTTTAAGCTGGTCAACATCAGTCTGACCGCAGCGGAAACACTGCCATCTACAGAGATTTTCGACAACGAATACATTATGAAACGATACATAATCGACCTCACAGCCACAGGCAGAAAGCAGAGCACGATTAAGCTTTATATCACGATTATTAAAAAGTTTTTTGAGGAAACCGGTTTGAATTATCACAACTGTACAGGGCAGGACGTGATGGACTATATCGCCACCAGACTGCATAAGGACAAAATCTCCAAGGCTTATGCTTCCACGATTCAAAAGTATATGTCCTCATTTTTTGCATGGGCGTATCGTAAGAAGCATATCGAGGATGATGTGTCAAGAGACATTGATAAGATTCGACAGCCACAAAAAAGAAAAGAACGTTTATCAGATGAGGAGATTGCCAGAGCGTCCTTATCCATCGGTCATGATCTGCGCCTCAATGCTCTGTTCGAATTAATGCTTTCCGCTGGACCTCGTGTCGGGGAAATCGTCAACCTTAACATTGACAACCTTGATTTTGCACATAAGGAAATCCACATCTGGGGAGAAAAGACAAGCCAATGGCGCACCTGCTTTATGACCGAGCGCTGCAAACAGGCATTACAGCAGTATATCGGAAATCGCACGGAAGGAGCAGTGTTTATCGGTTTGCGTGGAAGAGGTCGGATGTGCAATAAGTCAATTGAGGATATGGTCAAAGAGATTGCACTCGCTGGCGGTTGTAAATTTAGAGCGACAGTGCACTCATTCCGAAAGACTTTTGCTTCGAGGGAATATAGGAGGACAAAAGATGTGTTATTTGTATCAAAGAGATTAGGACATTCAAGCACTGATGTGACAATTAAATATTATATCTGTGACGATATTGAGCTGGATCGGATGCAGGCGAATTTGGCTGCATAAATGGAAAATTGAACATTTGCGTTTGTCGTGGTATAATACAAACAAAATTAAAAACATAAGGAGAATTCGTATATGAGCTATAATGACATTTTAGAATTATATCTTGGTTTATTGAACTTAATAGGAACAATTGTAGCAATAATTACGGTGTTGCGAATAAGTTATACAAGCTTAAGAAATAGTGAAACTTTTTTAAGTGTTGCGCATCCAGCTATCAATACTATAGTTGTAAGACAATATGCAATAGACGGAATTGGAATTATATGTGTATCGTATATTTTATCTATAATATCAAAAATTGTTTGTTTGAATCTTACAGGACTTATTTTTACTATTGTTGGTTCTATTTTTATTATATTTTTAATTGTTGGATTTAGTAATAGACTGTTTTTAGAAACAATTATTTGGTACGATGAACAATTAGTTAAAGATGGTCAAAAATCTATAATTGAGCAATTTAAAGGTAAGGAAAACTATAAAAATAGAAAAAAATTATTAAAAATTATAACGGATACGTATAATAAATGAATTTTGCTAATATAGAACAATCATGGTATAATAAATAGCAGTTAGTGCCGATCAGAGCCGAATGTACGAGACTGAATTGTCTTGTATGTCCGGCTCTTTTTTATTTTTGAAAACAATATATAAACCAAAATGTTGCATTAGATTATAATAAAAGCTTATAAAACGAGTGGAACATATGTTATAATGTTGCAAAAATACATAAACAGCTTGCACGAAAGGGGGAATGTGCATGATGAGTGAAAAAGAAACGTATGAGATCTGTAATGAGGTTGACAGCTTCATAGCCAGAGAATTAACAGAATCCATAATACATAAAGTGTCCTATGATATGCTTGAGGCTCATTATGGTATTCTCCCGATCAGCAGGCGGAGTTTTTACCGGAGACGCAGCATGGCACAGAGGTTAATGCGTCAGAGGATGTGTCATCTGGTAGAAGAAAAGAACGGACAGTATATGATTGTATGGGGAAGGGAGTAGAAATTTTTGAAAAAATGTTCATGCAGTGATATAATCTTTGTATGAGGGGGAATGCGAAAATGAAAAGATCAGATAGTAAACCAACTTATAAGGTTCGATTGCGCGGTGGTTTTTCAGACAGAAACAATATAAGCATCGAAAATAGAAATATGCAATATGAATCATTAGATGATAGAACGAGGGCAATGCTGATTAACATGACAAGCATTGTTTTGAACGATGTTGATTTCCAGAGAACACAGACATTTTACAAGTCAATAATAATTCAGGTATTTGCGTTTGAATTTGATTGTTCACAAATCTGTGATGAGAAAAATGTTAAGGAAATAATATATCAAACTATTCGTGAAAATACATATGATGAGGTTTTTTCACTTATTGAATTTATAGTTCAGAAAATGAAACAAATGAATTCCTGGAAGAAAGATGAATATGCTGAGGACTATAACACTATATTTAAAAATGAGTACGTTGGATATCGTTTTGTAAATGAAATTATTGTTCCAATCACAGATGAGAATGAAATTGAAGCAATAAATAAGGCTGCAGATAGTCCATATAGTATTGTTAATACACACATATCTAAAGCGGTTGGTTTTTTATCTAATAGAGAAAATCCGGATTATGAAAACTCAATTAAAGAAAGCATAAGTGCTGTTGAAGCTATTTGTAAAATACTTACGGGAGTAAATGGGAAAGAAGCTACACTAGGTAATATGCTAAAGAAAATTGAAGATAGCGGAGTGGTAATTCACAAAGCTTTAAAATCTGCATTCAATATTCTTTACGGATATACGAGCGATGCGAATGGTATCCGCCATGCAGGAGATATAGGTGGTCCATCATCAACATTCGATGAGGCAAAGTTTATGTTAGTATCGTGCAGTGCATTTATAAATTATTTGATAGGAGTATCTGCAAAATAAAAAAATATGATTCCATTAATACCAACCACCAATTACGATGGTTGGTATTTTTTGCCTTAAAGTTGGCACAAACAATATGTAAGTACGTGATAAAATTTTGTTAAAAGAAATACCAGGGGGAAATAAAGTGAACAATAACGATTTGAAAAAGGCGTACTTACAATCATATATTCCATCCATAAATGCAGCCAAACGTATAGAGGAAGAAATAGAACAATTGCGACTGGATAAAATGATGCCGTCTGTTATTATGGATGATATGCCGCATGCACATAATAAAACAGATCTGTCTGATTATATGGCAAAGTTGGACGAACTGATAAATAAGCTAATAGCTGCCAGATACAAACGTATTGATCTATATGCAGAAATATTTGCAGATATTGAAAAGATGGAAAATGAGACAGAAAGAGAGGTATTAACATATCGGTATCTTCGTCGGTACAGCTGGGAAAAGATTTGTGTGCATATGGGGTATCAGTGGGCACAAATTCACCGGATTCATGCTAATGCATTAAAAAACTTCAATCCAACAGGAGTATACTATCAACTGATGATAGAAAATGAGGAATCTGATAAAGATGATACACAATGATACATATATTCGTGATAATATATAAAATGAAAAGAGCGCAAGTAGAGAAGAATCTGCTTACGCTTTTTTTATGGGCGTCGGATGGCGCCCTATTCCCCCTAAGTTATTTGAGGGATACTGATAAAAGAAATGGTGGTGATGGTCCTTGCCAAAGGCAAAAGATGCGAGAGCGGACAAAGCCTTTGAAATGTATAAGCAAGGGCTTAAGCTAATAGATATTGCAAATCAGCTAGGAGTAGCAGAGGGAACGGTACGAAGTTGGAAAAACCGGTACAAATGGAATGGCGAAACGAATGCAACGTTGCAAAAAAATAAACGCAACGTTGCAAAAGAAAATAAACAAACAAGGAAAGTAAAAAAAGAGTCTGTTGCAGATGAAGTAGAAGCGGTGATACAAAACGCTGATTTGACTGATAAGCAACAGCTTTTTTGCATTTATTATATTCGTTGCTTTAATGCCACCAAGGCATATCAGAAAGCGTATGATGTTGATTATGCAACTGCCGTGGTAAATGGTCCTAGACTGCTCGGAAATGCTAGGATAAAAGATGAAATTTTCAGGTTGAAACAAGAACGTCTCAACAGGGAGTTCCTGAGTGAGTCAGACATCTTCCAGAAGTATATGGACATTGCTTTTGCCGATGTGACTGATTTTGTGGAGTTTGGAAATGAGGATGTAGATGTGATCCTGGACACTGGAGAACGAAAGACTATCACAGTAAGCCATGTCAATATCAAGAATGATGCGGATGTGGACGGAACGATTATTTCAGAAGTGTCCAAAGGCAAGGACGGCGTAAAGGTAAAACTTGCTGACCGGATGAAAGCTTTGCAGTGGCTTTCGGATCACATGGATCTTGCCACTGAGAAGCAGAAAGCAGAGATTGCATTACTGAAAGCCAAAGTTCAGACAGATGACGGCGATGAGGTTGCAGATGATGGATTCCTTGAAGCTTTGAATGGTACTGCCGCGGAGGACTGGGGTGATGAAGAGAATCAGTAAGATTAAGCGGGTTTTCAAGTTCAAGCCATTTTCCAAGAAGCAGCGCAAGGTATTGAACTGGTGGTGTGAAGATTCTCCGGTTAAAGATAAGGATGGTATTATCGCAGATGGTGCTATTCGATCTGGCAAGACGGTGAGTATGTCGCTATCGTTTGTTATGTGGGCGATGAGCACATTTGACGGCGAAAATTTTGGTATGTGCGGCAAGACAATCGGTTCTTTCCGCAGAAATGTATTATTTTGGCTTAAGCTGATGCTGCGAAGTCGCGGTTATACGGTGGCAGATCACAGGGCTGACAATTTGGTAATCATCACAAAAGGAGATGTGACCAATTATTTCTATATATTTGGCGGCAAAGACGAACGATCACAGGATCTCATTCAGGGTATTACCTTGGCTGGGGTCTTTTTTGATGAAGTTGCGTTGATGCCGGAAAGCTTCGTGAACCAGGCAACCGGACGATGTTCTGTTGATGGTTCGAAGTATTGGTTCAACTGCAACCCGGATGGGCCGTATCATTGGTTCAAGACCGGATGGATTGATAAGAGAGAAGAAAAGCATCTGTTGTATCTGCATTTCACGATGGATGATAACTTGAGTCTGTCGGAGAAAATCAAGGAACGATACCGTGGCATGTACACAGGTGTGTTCTACCGCCGGTACATCCTTGGACTATGGGCGATGGCAGAGGGCATTATTTACGATATGTTCGACACTGCCAAGCATGTGATTTCCAGCACGGCTGATCTGGTCAATGCAAATTATTATGTGTCCTGTGACTATGGTACACAGAATGCAACAGTATTCCTGTTGTGGTGCAAAGAACGTTCTGGGCGGTGGGTGTGCTGCCGCGAGTATTATTATTCCGGCCGAGATGAGGAAAGGCAGAAAACGGATAGTGAGTATGCGGATGATCTGGAGCGGTGGCTTGGTGATATAAAGCCGGTGAAGATCATTATAGATCCATCGGCAGCGTCCTTCATTGCAGAGTTGAAAAAACGAGGCTATGCGATCAAGAAAGCAAAAAATGATGTGTTGGATGGAATCCGGTTTGTGGCATCGCTGCTGAATCAGGGGAAAATCGCCATCAGTGACCAGTGCCCGAATACGATCAAAGAGTTTGGGTCGTATATCTGGGACCAGAAAGCATCTGAGCGTGGCGAGGATAAACCGGTAAAGCAGCACGATCATGCGATGGATGCTCTTCGGTATTTCTGTTATACGATTATTCGCAAGCCGGGCGGTATCAGCATTTTGAAATAGAGGTGATAGACATGGAACTTGAGATTATGAAAAAACTCATAAGAAAATATGAACCGGGACATACAAAGTTTTCCTTTAATGCGATGCAGGCAGAGCGGTATTACCGGAATGAAACGGATATTTTAATTAATAAAATTAGTGATGAGAGAAAAGAGGATGCAGATAATCCGTTGCGTAATGCGGATAACCGGATTCCGAGGAACTTCCACGGACTTATTGTCAATCAAAAGGCTGCATATATGTTTACAGCACCGCCCCTTTTTGATATTGGGAATGAGCATGGAAATGAAGTCGTGACAGAAGTACTCGGTGATGAATACCGGAAAAACTGCATGGAGCTGTGCGTAAATGCTTCCAATGCATCGGTGGGATGGATTCATTACTGGGAGGATGAAGATGAGACATTCCAGTGGGCGGTAGTCGACAGCAAGCAGATTATTCCGATTGAATCACACGATTTGAAAAAGAAACTGCTCGGTGTTCTTCGTGTGTATGATGAAATCGACGAGGAAACAGGAGATACCTATACAATTTATGAATACTGGGATAAGGAAAGTTGTTGGACGTTCCGGCGGAAGTGTGGCGACACTTTAGAAGATGGGCTGTTCTACTATAACACTTTCATGGTGCCGGATACCGGCGATTTTGTCGCAGAATATCGGCATGAATTCGGAGAGGTGCCTTTTATTCCATTCCCGAACAACAACACGAATACAAACGATCTGAAAAATATAAAACCGCTGATAGACGTTTACGACAAGGTCTACAGCGGTTTTATTAATGATTTGGATGATATACAGGAATTGATATTTGTACTGTCTGGGTATGGCGGAACTGATCTCGACACGTTTTTATCAGACTTGAAAAAATACAAAACTATCAAGGTTGATGGAGATGATGGAAGTAATCCGGGAGTGAGCACGCTCAACATTGAAATACCGATTGAAGCACGTAACAGCGTGTTGGAAGCCACCAGAAAGGCTATTTTTGAACAAGGGCAGGGATTTGATCCACAGCCGGAGAATTTTGGGAATCAGAGCGGAGAAGCTCTTAAATTCATGTATTCATTGCTGGAGATGAAAGCTGGGTTGACGGAAACGGAGTTTCAGCTTGGGTTTGCACGTCTGGTAAGAGCGATATGCCGACATGAAGTGATTGATTGTAAGAAAATCATTCAGACATGGTCCCGCACTTGTGTAAAGAATGACGCGGAACAGGCACAGATTTGCAAGGATTCGGTCGGAATTGTAAGTAAAAAGACAATCCTTAAAAATCATCCACTTGTTGAGGATGCGGACGCAGAATTAAAACAGTTAGAAAAAGAAGCACAGGAAGCACAAGAGAAAGCAGATGCTTATGTTGGAGCTTTTAATTCAAAAGGTGAGGAGAAAATTAATGAAGCAAACAGTGATGATTCTGGGGACGGAATATCAAATAGAAATACATAAATGGTCAGAAGATAAAGAATTAAGCCAAAATTCGTGGGCTGGTTACTGTTGTAGCGAAATCCCACTGATCGTTATAGCAGATTTAGATGATGAAGAGCATTTTTGGTTTCGCAATGACGAAGAAAAAGATGCGTACTTTAAGAGCTGCTTGCGCCATGAAATTATTCATGCATTTTTGAATGAAAGTGGATTGAAAGATAATTTTGAACATACTCCGCACGCTGGGCATGAAGAAACGATGGTTGATTGGATAGCAATTCAGTTTCCGAAGATTGCAACAGTATATAAAGAGTTGGGGATTTTATGAAATGAGGTGATTGCATGGAAAAGCGGACAAGTGAATATTGGCAGGAACGTTTCCAGCAGTTGGAAGAAGCGCAGCATGACACATCCGTTCAGACCATGCAGAGTATCGAGCAGGAGTTTCGGCGTACGGAACAAGTATTAGACGGAAAAATTAATGCTTGGTATCAGAGATTTGCATCCAATAACAAAATTTCAATGATAGAGGCAAGAAAATTGCTCAACAGTGATGAGCTGGAAGAGTTTAAGTGGGATGTACAGGATTATATTAAACATGGAGAAGAAAACGGTATCAATCAGCAGTGGATGAAAGAACTTGAGAATGCTTCGGCAAAGGTACATATCAGCAGATTGGAGGCACTTAAGTTACAGACACAGCAGGAATTTGAAAAATTGTACGGAAATTATCATGATTCCATAGATGAGCATATTACAAATCTTTATACATCTGGATATTATCACACAGCATTTGAAGTACAGCGAGGTATGGGTGTTGGCTGGCAGATGCAGAATTTTAATTCAGAGAAAGTCAGTGATATTATACATAAACCGTGGGCTGTTGATGGACGTAACTTTTCAGATCGTGTTTGGACGGACAAAACAAGACTAATTAACAGTATGCATGATTCTTTAACTCGAATGTGTATTACAGGGGAATCACCGGATAGAGCTATACAAGAAATATCCAAGAACATGAAAGTGAGCAGGTCACAGGCGGCGAGGATTGTTCAGACGGAATCGGCAGCTTTTTCTGCCAAGGCACAGGAATCATGTTTTTCTGATCTTGGTGTGGAAGAGTTTCAAGTGGTTGAGACCTTAGATAGCAATACGTGTGATACATGTGGAGAGATGGATGGAAAACATTTTCAAATGAAAGATTATAAGATTGGTGTTACCGTACCGCCATTTCATCCGAATTGCCGTGGCTGTACATGCCCTTATTTTGATGATGAATTTGACAGTGTGGGCGAACGTGCTGCCCGTGGCGAGGATGGAAAGACCTACTATGTGCCGGCAGATACGACGTTTGAGGAGTGGAAAAAATCGTTTGTTAATGGTGATGCGGACTTTGTGTCAAACAGTTTCCAACCACGATATGGAGCGGAAAAGGAGTGGAAACATGTAAAATTTAAGACCAAAACAGAAAACATACAAGAATATACTGACAAAAAACGGGAGAAGAATTTCTTTGGGATTCCAGTTGATAAAACTGCATCTTGGATAGGGAAAGATAATAAAATTGGTAAAGTAGAGGATTTACAGGAATATTTTGTAAATGGTGAAGCTTTCAAAGTTGATGGAAAGAGAGTGCTGTTGGATTATTCGGAACATGAAAAAGAAATTGCAAATATTATTGCAAAAGGAACTGGGAAAGATATAAAGATGGTTCCAAGGATAACGTTCCCTCAAAATATACAGACACCGGATTACCTGATAGATGGAATAAAATTTGATTTGAAAACTCCCCTTGGAAATGGAAAAAATACGTTGTATGGGATGGTAAAATCGAAAAAGAAACAAGCAAATAATTTTGTTATATGTGCTGACAAAACTGCACTAAGCATGGATGAGATAGAGCAACAGATACAAGGAATTTATAGCTCAAGAAATACGGCATTTGTTGATATAATTATTTTGGTAAAGAATCAGGAGATTGTGAAAATCTATAAAAGAAATAAATAAGAGCCATTTTCGCTCCCGGCAACTCTGTATAACACAGAGGCAAAGGGGGAACAAAATGACTCTTATTAAGATATCTTATGTATATATTACAACAATATCCGTAAAAAAGCAATAAAAACCAGTAATAACAGGACAACCGGAAATTTATGAACTGAACGGTGCAGGTTGACACCAAGTAAGTTCCTCCGGCAGTCCTGTTTTTATATTGTCTTTTATCCGCAGACATTAAAGAACGGCATTACTCATCTGGAGAATAAACAGAGAATCCCAATACCCGGAGAGCGGGAATAAAAA
>ERZ836877.399-NODE-399-length-75888-cov-18.313940_pt1 | contig 75888 bp, 70 predicted proteins | sample MGYA00519469_ERZ836877 | MGnify/ENA primary metagenome ERZ836877 (study PRJEB31850, sample SAMEA3708809) | human gut metagenome | biome: human gut; feature: human-associated habitat; material: faeces | place: China | collected 2014 ...
GCCGGGGAAAGACTCTTCTTTCCTGTTTCCGGGGGCAAAGTTAATACGGGATTTGCGAGGGAGTTTTTTATTCCGCAACTTTTCCGTTTTCCGTTGTCAGTTTTTCCGTTGGTTGAGAGTTTAGGGGACGAGGACGGGAACCGCGGCATTCGGCTGCGGCACACGAGGCCCGGCAAGGCCGGGCGACAGGACAGGAGAGGCAAGGCCGGGCGATAAGATAGGAAGGAACGGGCGATATGTGAGGGATTAGGATTTGCTTGGTTTTTCACCTTCGACAAACCGGCTTCGCGATTGGGATTGAGAGGTCAAGGTTGGGGGCATGGATTTATTATGACAAGCCTCTCACATGCCAATGCGGTTCAGCCTGATTTTTTCACTTCCAATCCGGAAAGGGGAAAGAAATTAATGCGATGTCCGCAAGTAGGCAATGCCGTTTACAAGTAGGTAATGCCGTTTATTGGAGTTATTATGCTACTTGATCTTGAGGGTGACGAAATTTGAGGCGTAAGGAAGGGATTGACTGTGAAGATATTTTGGCGGGGCATCGCCATTATTGGCGCGATAGAAACAATAGTTCCAGCCTTGTCCCATGTCGGTGTATAGAGCTTCCTTAACGCCTTGCGAGAGCAGTGCGTCTATGAAATTTCCGAAAGTAACGATTCCTTGGCTTTCGTAAAGAGCCAACTGATTGTCGGAATCAAGGCAAAGGGCACGAAAGACGTTCTTATTTCCTAACGGACGGGTAGTTGGCGTCTTGGCTCCGTTATGTATCATCATCTCTTGAGCGAATCCCATTCCTCCTTCTTTTGAGGCTCTGTTCAACGCGGGGGAATAATCCTTGTATATGAATCTCGGGCCTGATTTGGCAGACCAGGTAAATGCGCCGGTATTGCGCTTACACCGATAACCTTTGAATCGGACACCACCCGCAACGTGATCTCCTGCTACATTTGAATGTCTCTTATCAAACTCTGTCCCTGTGAATGCTCCGGCAAATGCCAAAATTATGGAATCATTTTCAGGAGAAGGTATCTCGCCACATACCATATCCATTTTAAGTCCGCTCATATCCGGTTTGAGACAAATCAAGTCACCGTGTTCGGTTTTGATATGAGAAACAGAAAGAATGTCTGCATCTACTTTGGTGAAATCTCTTACGATTGATTCTTTTATATCGGGGTGAAGTCCACGGGCCACATCAATAAATAGTTTCACGCGAGCCAATACCTCACGTCCACGGTTACGCCACCAAGATGTGCGCCGTCCCGGAGTCTTGGCATTGAAACCGATTGCGTCAATTCCCAAATGTCTTGCCTGATACAAGGCTCTCTCGTTATGATATTTCTGAGAAATTATGACAATCGAATCCTGACAATATACATCACGCATCTTCGCAATGGAATTGAGTGTCCGGATGCCGTCATAATCAAGAACGATGCGGGCAGAATCAACACCTTGTTTAATCAACGAATCACGCATTGCCACCGGTTCATCATATCCGTTTTCGGAGTTGCGGTAATCGCCGCCACTGACAACGAGCCAGTCAACCTTTCGGGCTTTGTATAACTCCGCACCAGCCTTAATCCGATGGTCAAAATAGTAGTTCCTACGCCCATTCCAAGTAGAAATGGGAGATGTGCCAAGAATAATTCCGACCTTCCGATGAGGGATACTGTCCACATTGTCATAGAGTCGCCCTACGGCATTATATGCTACGTACTGATCGCAGATAATCATTCCCAAAATACTAATAAGTATGATTGAGAATAGCCAGATTGATATTTTTCTTCTCCTTGTCATTTATCAGATGTTTTAGGTGACGCAATCCGGAATGAAGATAAAATCGAATCACCTTTTTTCTCCAGTGTCTCATAACTACGAAGCTCCATCTGAAGATTCAGATATGAAATCAGCTCGTCTCCCGGGATATATTCCCTATGTCCTGACAGCTTATGAATGATCAGTATGTAGCGGATTAAACGTCCCATATTTTGTTTCATACGGCAAAGTTACAACCTGAAATCGTCAAAACATGTCTTTTTCATGGCAAAATTCGTCATTATGGCATTTGTGATAGAATTTCGCTAATATTATTTATCCCACAACGCAAATACTTTTTCTGAAAACTCGCATGTTGTCGATTACATTTTAATTCCTTGGGGATAGTCTTGGCTAATTTTGGTCATAGAGTGTGAAACCATTGGAAAGACGAGTCCCTTGTTCTTGGTCGATCTTGAGTTTACGGAGATTGTCCTGAAATCTTTGCTTTACCTCAAAAAATGAATTAAGCATGAATTGGAGGTAGTCCGTAATGTCAGGGATAGCTGAATGAAACAGAAAGTCCCTGCGACTATGAATATGTACGTTTCCCTCTTTGTCAGGAGCGGAGATCACCAATGTGGGTCCGAAACGGAAGTTTGTGACGTTGATAGCCTCGCGGATTATAGGCATATCTGAATGGTCTGATTGCACGGTAAACCAGAATGTATCCCAGACGAGCACGAATTTTCCACCTACCATCATTTGAAATGTCTCACCTTGATATTTGACAATGACATTTTCCTCCTCATCTATCTCCGGTTGACATCCCATGTTTTTTAGAGTTTGCTTTATCAATCCGAGTGTGTCAGATTGTTCCATCTCATGATTATCTTTAGTTGTTTCCATAATATTTTGTTGTGTATTTTCTTGTTCTGTTGATTCATTCACATCGTCAGGAAAGATTACATTGGTTGTCTGGCAATCATTCCCAACCTCATAAGTATCCGATTCTTCGTTTCTCCTTTCACGAAGATATTTGATATAACGATAGATCAAATAGATTATTCCTAATGCAATAAATTCCATGTCATTCAATACTATGCATCCATGTCTGTATTGCCATTACCCCTGACAAATATTCTTCTTAATCAAAGAAGCAAATGTCAGAGATTCGGTTTGATTATCAGCTTCCTGTTCTTATTGTCAAGCTCAATCGGCTGCAAAGAAGCTACGATCAGAGCCGCCATCATTATTTTTACGATCTGTTTCATTCAAGTCAGATTAGTCATGTTATGTGTTAGTATGATATATCTACACATTCGATCGTACCGACTTACAGGATAAGATAAAGGAGAGAGAAGAAATGATCAATCCTGCGTTTCGAATGCGAGCTTAAATAACTCTGGAAAAGCATCATCCCAATGTATGGATTTCTCAGGAGTGAATTCGCGTTTTTCATTTTGCCTGTTTTTGATGACAAGAGTTGGCTTCATTATGTCCCATGAATACCCACCGTTACTGGAGAATGTGATGTCTATTAGCCTCCATTCCTGGTTCAGCCATATTTCCCTCTCCCAGGAGAGATAGTTTGAACACATGCCGATGAGTATACCCTTAATGTTGGTATATCCAAGATTCTTCCATCTTTTCCTGCCGATGATGATAAAATTCGCACAATCCTCAACATCAGCTATTGAGAAAAAGTTCTTGACTTCCACCTTTTTATCTTCAAAGAGATAAATAAAGGTCGCTTCATTCTCGCAACTATTCATCTCGATTAAGAGCGATAGCTCATCCTTGAATTTCTTGAGGGAATTTACATTGATCTGCATCTTCTTTATATTTTTATTAATGATTTGATTACAAAGGTTCATTCGAACAATTGTGATGTAAATTTTTATATATTAAATGTTTCGGTAGTTTTGAGTATTAATATTCCGCGGTTCAACTACTGCGCTCAATTCCTCATCTTACAATCAAACGATGCTTGCCGTTTGCAGCAAGGACAGATCACCATATCTCCGGTACTCCCCATCATGGCCGCCCACGTCCGTTCAGGGGAGCAGAAAAATATTTTGATCCTTTCATTGCCGCACTCAGGACATTTGTCATGACCAAATTCCACCTTTTCGGGATAGCTTAGCATACTTAAAGCCACATCTTCCCAAGGATATGCATGATCATTTTCATCCACGCGGCTTTTCTCCCAACCTTTGATATCGGTAGCCAAAGCCTTGATTCTTTCCGCTTCCAGTACAAATACGTTCATAACTTCAATATTAATCTTTTGGATAATGTCATTGAGAGAGATCATTAACCTTTACCGCCTTTACCCAATATAGTCTTTAAAATCACCGCCCCAATCTTTCGCTCCAAACCGGCTTTTGAAGTCGGAATACCAGTTTTGCGGGCTAACTCCTGTTTGGCTTGAGTAATGCCAATGGCTCGTTTCCATGAGAATGATAATCCTGGGATTTTCATACTTGTTCAGATTCTTGATTTGTCGCAATTTTGATGTATGCTGTGGGATTCTCGGCGATCTTTCGCAGCTCTTCTTCGCGCCAAGCTTCAATAGATTTCTGTAACAATTCAGCTTGAACTTCCGCAATGCGTTTTAGGATGTCTTCATTAGCTAAAACCTCGGCCTCTAAACGTTTTTGATTTTTCATCGTTGAAATCTTAACGCTTGTATTCACCTCGTCATTTACATCGGATATCCTCTTTTGAGATAAAACATTGACTCGATGTTTCTCTGCTCTGAGCAAGTCATCGTAGGGCCCATCTTCCATCATCATCTTAAAAAATGTAGGTGCCGTTTCTATTATAATAAATAATATCATTATCAACCATGAGGCTATTTGTGTTGAAGAAACTAAGTCCTCTTCAACCTTGGTATCCTTCATCTCACTAAATGCAAGCATTTGTGCTTGAAAACCATTAAAATTTTTGTCAAGAATTTTCTTGTATTCCTTATCTGCGTTAGCTATTTTAGTTTTCAAAGCCGCAATATCAGACTGTAGTGATTGAATGTTAGATTCCCGATCAGATGTTTTTTTCCTGATCAGTTCTTGCACTTGAGGACTTATAACAGCCATTTCTGCTTGTACATTTCTCAGTTCTGACTGATACCCATTTCGAGTGGACTGATGTCCTCTCTTAGTGTTTATCTTTTTATTGATAGCTGCATCATTTTTCCCATCTTCATTATTCCTTTTAAGAACATTAATTTCCCTGTCAAGATTTGCTATTGCAGAATTCTCTTGGTCGATATTTGTTTGAAGTTCTTTTTGTCTGCCCATTAAGTTGTTCAGCTGCTGATTGCCACCTGTTATTTCCACATTATAGATGGATACAGAAGTTTCTCTCAAATGGGATAAAACTTGTTCAAGAGAATCAACTCTCTGTTGATCAATGGCAATATATTGTCTCAATCTTTCCCCTTTCATTTCTTCAATCTTTACTTGAATCTCGTCATCGAAGATCTTCAATTCAAGCGGATAGGATATGACAATTCCTAAAAATATCGCCATAATGATTCTTGGCATACCTGATTTTAATTCCTGCCATCCAATTGTAACCTTGCCGTCAGAATACATAGTATTCACGATAAATCTGTCAAGATTGAAAATTAGCAAGCCCCAAAAAATACCAAAAATAAGCCCAATCCACCATTTGCCAAAGACAAATGATAAAGCGTATCCACCCGAGAAGCAAGCCATTAACGCTGTAAATAGGATAGTGCCACCAATACCTGCGTACTTTGCGTAATCTGATGGACACTGACGCAACACTTTTTTGTTTACGCCTGCGCATGACCATAGGAACTCATTAAGCCATCCGCATTTCTTGTTGCTGATAATGGGATTCTCAAAGTTGGCAGCTGCCATATTTGTTGACTCGTGAATAGATTTATTATGTGACATAGGGTTGATGCAGTTTATTTAAAAATGTTTCTTAAAAAGCGTGAGATTTGCTGTGTCAGTTTAACTTTTGGAGTTTCTGGTATTTCCACGAAAAGTCTTCCTGCTTTCAAAGTAGGGATTTCCGGAATAGTGAGACTTACAAAAGTAGATTCGATATTGGGTAATGCAGGCGTTTCCTTAAATTGTGGAGCTTTATATTGAATTCCTACGGCATTATTTATGTTGGGAGTGTCAACAAGAATGCTTTTTACAATAGGAAGCGGTAGCATCTTGACTTTTAAATCGGTTGAAGACTCTCCAAAATCATCTTCATAGGTAAGGACATATTGTTCGTCTTTTTGGGGCAAAGAGATAGTCTGACCTTTAATGCCAACAGCAATATTATTCAACCGAACATTCTTTGCTCCATAGACATTCCACGAAATCGTTATAGGCACATTTGGTAAAGTATACATTTTGTCAGACTTGAATTCTATCTTTGCCGGCTCTCTGACTATTACTCTAATTTCAGAAGTAAATTCCGTCCGGTTGTCAAGCCCTGTTACAATCAATTTGTATAATGTATCAGATTTCGGGTTGATAACATACCCAGAATTGTTAATATCAGTTGAAATGACTTTTCCATTAGATTGTAAAGAAACTTTTGAGGAATTAAGTACATTCCAACTTAATGTTGCAGTCTCTATCCCATTATTAGTCTTCTTTAATTTTGTTTTATTGATCCTGAAATCAACCTTGGGCGCATAAACTACCCTTATATGTTTTTTCTGCTCTACGGAATGAAGACCATTTGTAATTGTCAAAAGTATGTCTGTATCTTCCGTAAAGATCATTTTATATTGCGTAAGTCCGGCTGGTAACTCAACAGAATTTAAAGATACCTTTCCTACATTCTCGGCATTCCAAGATATTTCCGTCTCCAAGCCGTGAAATGCAATTCCATCGACTTTCCCACATACAAAATCAGTTATAACCGGTTCTTTTTTTAGGTCTCGCCAAATATCAGTAAAGGCTCTTAGATTGTCAATATTATCTTCTCTCAGATAATCGCAGAGTATGCCAAGCAAAAGAGTGATATCATTATTCTCTAACTCACAAAGGCGCTTGTATATTCTGCTACTCTCAAAATTATTCCAATCTGCCGATTGAAATAACAGTGAGTCATCAATGGAAAATTCATTAATGATATTGTGGTCTTCAGCTATGGCGAGGATTGATATATAAATCACTATTTCCGAGAAATAATCTAACTTCTCAGATGTAATTTTAAGTTGATTGCGTTTTGGGTGCTGAAATTCTGCTTTACCAGTGATGATATCGGATTCACCCTCCAATCCAGGTACAAACAGTGAATCATAGTCAACTAATTTAATGTCCCCTGTATCGGTGATAATAATATTCCCATGCTGTAAATCACCATGAGCGATATGATACTTGTGGAGTGAATCCGTCATTCTCAAGAACTTATCAGCTAATATAAGCATAAGTTCTTTATTTTCCGCATTTTTAGCGATATATTGGTTAATTGTCTTGCCATTAATCCAATCCATTCTTGTAGTTGGAAATACTTTCCCATCTACAATCAATCCTGAATCACAATAATAGAAATTGCAAAAGTATGAAGAGTTCAGCTGGTTGACATAGTCTGCAATAACCTTGAATCTCTTGCGAACATTGCCCATCTCGGTATGCCAACAACGGAACGCCCATTTATGTCCATTAGAGTAAACCGGGAATACTACCGTAAAGCCACCTGAATAATAGATGACTCCACGACTTGATTTCTCAAAATTGCCGTTCCGGATAACCTCGTCTTTAATTAAAGCCGGGACAGAAACGGAATCTAATATCTCAGAAATTGATGGCATGATTTACGATTTCCACTTGTTTACGATAGAGGCAATATCAACTGGTTCATGTGAAACCTCATGTGATTTCTTCCATTTTGACTTAAGCCCATCAATATCTGTTGGACTTTGTTCTATGACTGGTACTGACCGAGGTTGCCATTTCTCTTGAAGACCCTCAACAAATCGTGATGAATCTGAAACTATTGCTTCTTCAAGAGGTAATAACTTTTCAATATCAGATTCATTCAAGGCATTCTCAATTGCTTCGATACAATCAGATAAAGAAGAATCGTTTTTTAACTGTGTAATAATAGATGACCTATTAGGGTAATCTAAATCATCTTGACTAAATAAAAGCGTTTCAGTATTTTCAATATCTAATTCATTCCACAGACATGGATGATGAGCAATAGCCAAAATGCTTGTATAAATTATTAACTCAGAAAAGTAATCAGATTTTGGACTTAAAAAGACTTGCTTGTGTCGTCCGGGATGCTGGTATCCTGCTAAGCCTTTAATCTCATCAGATACATTCTCAAGTCCCGGTACAAACATAGAGTCATAATCGACCAAATATAATTTTCCATCAGGATTTACCATAATATTTCCATGTTGCAAATCTCCATGCGAAAACCCGGCAGCGTGTAAATCCTTGGACATTTGAAGGAATTGATCGGCAAGTTTTAATAGAGAATTTGGAGAATTGAGATTATTCTTAAGATATTCTTTTAAAGGGATTGCATCAATCCAGTCCATGATCACTATGGGAAATATCCCTAAGGGAGTAATAATACCTTCAGGTATATATTCAAAACCTACAAAATATGGCAATCCACTTTTTTTGAGTTCTGTTGATATTTGATAGCTACGTTTATCTGCCTCTGTAATATGTGCAATCCAGCAACGGACGGCGACCTTTTTCCCATGTTTTAGTTGGAAAGGAAAAACCACACAGAAACCACCGGCATAACGTAACGGTTTACCATTTTTAAAAACCACAGTACCTCCTTGAAGCTCCTTCGCCTTTAGCAACCGGGGAGTTTCCATAGAAGTAATGTAGTCAACGCAATTGGGTAGTGATGTCATTTCTTGAGAATTTTCTTGATTGTTTCAATAAGATATTTAATAATCCAATTCTCAGCTGATTTAATATTTACTCTCTTTTTCTCAGGGCAGAACGACAATAGAAATTCGCCTGCTTTAGTGAATTGAGTGATAGCATCTTCAATTGTTTTTCCTTGAGATTCTCGTACTGGTTGTAGGTTGAAATTTTCACTTCCGATGGTGTTGGACTGCAAAGCGCCGGGCGTTACACTCGTATTCTCAATCTTAGAACATAAATAATCTAAATTGTCACGATGTTTAACGTTGAAGGCTGGATTTGCAAGATCTTCAACTAATACCAAAGTGCTATCATCGTTATGCATATCAAACTTGTCTCTCCATCTTTCAACTAATTCTATGAAAGATTCATGCGTAGTGAGATTTTGTAACTCCTCAAACCTTCCTTTTATAAAATCAAAATTGTTTTTGTGGATTTGAAAAAGCTCAGCAAATGGATCAGTGACCACAAGAATGGCCTTCACATCTCGATTTATGGTCTTGCTAATGGGTTCTCCCCGACCTATTCCGAAACTGTCAAAGTAATCAGGATGGTTGCCGAATTCTCCCATTTGCGACGTATATATTGTTAAAGTATAATCATGGTTTATGGTGATAACACATGAATCTCCTAGACATTCGCAGGACCACGCTTTATCCCCCAATGTCAGTCCACAAATTGTAGCACCGGCTCCGGATTTCTCGGCCAAGGAGTTTTTAAGCCGCCAAGGATCTCTCTTAGGGTTTGTTTTAGCTTCTTCGTCGCGTTTACGGATTTCAGCAAGCAACATCTGTTGCCATTTCTCTTGAAGCGGTAGTATGTCCTGTGGAATGTGTCCGTTTTCCAAATAATCATCAACAAGTATCTTAGCCCACCATTGTGGAAAGATGGATTGTGACATTCCATCAGACACAGCGATGCGATTGTTTTGGTCATTGATCCCAAAACAATCTTGACAGTCGCTATACTTTTCAGCTCTTTTATGATAGATAAAAGCTTTTATTACCATTGCTTATTGATCTCTTTGGCCTTTGCTGGAGCCGAAATCGATGAGTTTGATAAGGTTCTCCGCATCTGCAGCAAACACAGCACCTTTGGATCCATCTTTTAATTCCAGTCCATTCTTCCCGGCCGCGCCTTTATATCCATCTGGAATTACACTTGAAATCTCATAGAGAAACTCTGCGCCTTCCCCGCCAGCTTTAACCTCTGCCACTGAGTTAGGGAGGATGATTTGTGTGGCTCCTTGCCCGATTTCAGCATTGAAGATAAGGACATTCCCATCAGGTGTGTTTATGTCCATAATCTCTTTAGCGATTGCCTCGGTTTCTTTAGCGCACTCTGCTATATCTTTGTGATTGTAATATGGTACCCCATCTGAGATGTTGATAATCACAGGTGCAGGGCTCTCTGGTTTATCTTTAACCCAGTTTTCAATTATTTCTTTTGCCATTTTGAAAGCAGCTGCCATATCTGTCCAGCCATCTTCCTCAATGGGTTCTACCCAGATGGGCATTTTCTTGTCAATTTCTACTAATCCTCCGGCACCGTCGCTAATTTTCTTTTTGACAGTCTCCATTCTCTTGGGAGAATTATCGAGGTCTGATAGGAAGCCTGAGCATAGTTCCTTTGCTCCGACAGAGTACCCAATTGCCACAATGAAGCAACGGTCTTTAGCATGATCGCCATTGTAGTTTTTTTGAATAATAGAGTCAATAACTCGGTTAACCACGCGCGTTGAGAACACGGTTCTTGAATCGGGAGAATCCTTGAATGGAAGCAACATCGAACCAGACTGATCGATAAGGAATATCAGCAATCCCGGTGTTGCTGAACTCCATTGCTTGTTGTGAGATGCCATTAATGCAAAGTCAATGTTTACTCGACCTCCGAATCCCAATAAGGTTTAGGTTAACAAAAAAAAGCGCAGGATCCGTACTGTTACTCGTCCCGCTGCTAAAGGCCTTCGCATTGCCCGACAAAGTAGAACGAGCAACGCAGAGCCTACGCCGTATGATATATAATACGCCAATAAGGATACGCTCAAACGCATCCAACAATAGGCATAATAATCATACCCGAAGACATCTACCGTTGCTTCATTCTCGACTTTGTCAAAGAGGTTGCGAAGTTCTTAGCAGCCAAGAATCAAGCGCAAGTAAACGCTTTTAAATATGTCTCCAAACCCACCCTGCCGACGGTTCACCGTCTTCGGCGTAGGTTTGCATCGCAAATTTATATAATATTTTTTATCTTTCCAAAACAATTATTTTTTTTTTGAACAAACTGCTAAACACAATCAAATCACACAATCAAATCACACAATCAAATCAAGTCCAGCCCAGTGGCAGATATCGCATCACCAGTTGACATCCCAACTCAACGATCTTAAAACTCTGCGAGCCCTCTGCGCCTCGTGATTTTCTTCAGAGCCGAATAAAAACTTTACGCTTCTCAAACCGGTTTTCCGGTTATTGCCGGGATTACATTACAGATGGTTGACAAGGGTGTGAGGGTGGGCAAGGAAGAATTAATGAGTTTGTATATCAACTTGTAAGAGGAGCTTATTAAAGACCGACTTGGACGACATAATCATGCTCGTGAAACTTATTGCAGCACATGTTGATTTTCGCTGAGAAAAAGTGCCACTCCAAATCAATGGAATGGCACTTTATGACGGGGTAGGGTATGGTTCAGACGCCAAGCATGGCGGCAGGTGTGATACCGAGAACAAGACAGATCGCACGGGCTATCCGTAGTGTAGGCTCAGCTCTGCCTGAAATGTAGTCGCTTACTCTTGACGGACTTACCCCCAACTCTTTGGCAAGCTGTTTCTGGGTCATGCCTTTCTCCTCTATTGACAGACTGATAAGCTCTCCGATGGTCGGTTTTGCTATCGGGTAGTGGAGTTTCTCATATGCTTCAACCACATCTGAGACAATGGTCAGCTCAATGGCGTTCTTGTCGCTTGCCGGAGTTTCGTCAGTAACAAGAGGCAATAATTCCTCAATGCGGTTGAGCGCATACTCATATTGCTGTTTTGAAATTTGCTGAGACATTGAGTTGTCTATAGTAGGAGTATCGGCGATTTGCAATTCCATATCGTTATACTTAGATGGTTGAACAATCAATTTTATCATACTCACTGTGTGTGCCGACGAAACGGATGAAGATTCTGCCTATCGTGAATTTTATCACTACTACCAATCGGTAATTATTGCCTCTTATATTGAAGACGTAATGCTGGTTGCCAACATAATCGGTAGCCGGAAAATCCTCACGAATCTCCGAGAGATTATGCCATTGAGCATGCTGAGCGATGTCGTACCACCGTTCCAACGCTATTCTCGAATCTCCGTTGCCGGGCAATTCATAGAACTCTTTGATTTTTCTATGTGAGATTATGTGCATAACTTATCTGCTTGCAAAGTTACTAACAATTTCTGATATGTAAAAGATTTGGCTAACATTATTTTGTTTTCCAAAATTATTTCGGCAAAATGTCCTGAGATGCCCCTTTACGCCTCCGCGCGTTTTTCTGTTGTGAAAAAACAACCGCCGCGGCAATCGGGGATTGTCGCGGCGGTAGATGTGGGGTTATGTCGGGGTTATTTCCTGAAGAGGCGGAGAAGCTCTCCGATCCAGAGCACCAGTGAGGTGCCTCCGATGATGATCACCCAGTCGATGGCTTTCAGCGGGACTACATTGAAAAACTCTCCTCCGATGGTCACGATCAGGATCTGGCCGAAAAGGATGAGGAGGGCGATGAGCCCGAAGCCTTCGCAGTCTTTGAAATGGAATGCCGAACGGCCTGTCTCGAAAGCGCGTGCATTAAACATGTTCCAGAACTGGAGGAAGACAAAGATCGTGAAGAAGAGCGAGAGCTCGTAGGCGCTCAGTCCGGTGTTCGGACCCATGGCCACATGTCCGACCTGAGTGAGGCATGTGATATCTGTATGCTCGAAATAATAGAGCAGCGCTAAAAGGAGGAGGAAGAAGATTCCCCCGACCCCGATGATCGATCTCCACATCGGGCTGTTGATGATGAACGCCTCGCGAGGGCGCGGCTTCTCTTTCATCACCGACCGCGAGGGGGGTAGCGAGGCGAGCGCCATGGCCGCGAAGGTGTCCATGATCAGGTTGACCCAGAGCATCTGGGTCACCGTCAGCGGCGACTGCATCCCCATGAAGGCCCCGCAGAGCACTATGAAGCAGGCCGCCACATTCACCGTCATCTGGAAGAGTATGAAGCGCTGTATGTTCTGATATAGTGACCGGCCCCACATCACTGCCCGGCCTATGGAGGAGAAGGAGTTGTCGATGATGGTGATGTCTGACGCCTCCTTGGCCACCGATGTGCCGTCGCCCATCGAGAGGCCGACATGCGCTGTCTTGAGAGCCGGGGCGTCGTTGGTCCCGTCGCCTGTCACGGCCACGACCTCATTGTTGGCCTGCAGGGCCTCCACGAGGCGTTTCTTGTCCATCGGACGTGCACGGGCTATGATCTTCAGGTCGCCGACACGTTCTTTCAACTCCTTGTCGGAGAGTTCGGCGAACTCAGTGCCGGTGATGATGTTGCGGTCGCCGTCGGCGGTGTCGTCCCAGAGTCCGATCTGACGCCCGATCTCTTTCGCGGTGCCGGGGGTGTCGCCTGTGACAATCTTTACCTTGATGCCGGCGTCGATGACCTCCCTGACCGCCATCGGCACATCGGCGCGCACAGGATCGGAGATCGCCACGATCCCGAGGAACGTGAGGTTGCCGGCCACGACACGGCCGTCTTCGATGGTCTTGTCGCCCGGCATGATCTCCTGCCAGGCGAACCCGAGAGTGCGCATGGCCTGGTTCTGATATTCGAGGAGCCTGGCGTCGATCTCGGCTTTTGTAACTCCGGCGGTATCGCGGCACATGCCGAAGACGATCTCCGGAGCCCCTTTCACGTAGAGTATGACCTTCCCGGACGCCGACTTCACGACCGTGGCCATATATTTGCGCTCGGTGGAGAAGGGGAGTTCCTCAAGGCGCGCCGCTTTCTCACGGATATCGAGATAGTTGACGCCTCTCTTCCGTAGCCACAGGAGCAGGGCTCCCTCCGTGGGATTGCCGAGCACCTGAGGTTTGGCGTCGGAGAGATCGAGCTGCGCGGTGGAATTCACGGCGATTCCCTCAGCAAGTATATCGTCTGACGGCTCTCCGAAGAAATCGGCCTTGTAGACCTGCATCTGGTTCTGGGTAAGAGTGCCGGTCTTGTCGGTGCATATCACAGTTGTGGCGCCCATAGTCTCGCAGGCATGCATCTTGCGCACGAGATTGTTGGTCTTAAGCATGCGGCGCATGGAATATGCGAGCGAGAGGGTCACAGCCATCGGAAGTCCTTCAGGCACGGCGACCACCACGAGGGTGACGGCCACCATCAGGGTCTGGAGGACGAAGGCCAGAAGCGACATCCAGTCGAATTCCGGCACGTTGATGAAATACATCACGATACGGCCGGCGATGATGGCTGCCGCGAAGCCGTAGGATACTCTGGTTATAAGCTTGCCAAGTCCGTCGAGCTGCTCGTTGAGCGGGGTCTTGACACTGTCGTCGATCTGCGCGGCCTCGAACACCTTGCCATTCTCCGTACTGTCGCCTACCGCGAGCACGCGCATGACGCCATGCCCCTCCATGATCTTTGTGCCCCGCATGGCATGGTTGCTCGGGAAGGTGGCATCCTTGTCAAATTGTGCCTGATCGGTGGTCTTGTGGCATATGGGTTCGCCGGTAAGGGTCGACTCGTCGATGTTGAGCATGACAGCCTCGAGCAGTTCACCGTCGGCAGGCACCTCCTCTCCGGTGTTGAGGATGACGATATCTCCGACCACGACATCTTTCCTGGCTATCTGCACGATGTTGCCACCGCGTATCACCTGCACGGGCTCGTCGTCGTTCACCTGATTGAGCAGAGCGAACTCTTTGTCGGCCTTCAGCTCGAATATGAACGCGAGGCCTGTGGCGAGGAGAATGGCAATAAAGATCCCGACGGGTTCGAAGAAAACGCCGGCCCCCTGGCCGAGTCCCCAGTATTCGTAGCAGGAGATGCCGACCGACAGCACTCCGGCGATCATAAGGATGATGATAAGCGGATCGCCGAATTTCTTCAGGAACTGTCTCCATAGCGGCTCCTTCTCAGGAGGGGTAAGGATGTTGACTCCATATTTCCCGCGGCTTTCCGCGACTTCGGCCTCGGTCAGGCCGGTGTAATGATGTGTTTGTGACATATGGGGTTATATGGGTTTATACATGTCGCTCAGTTACGGCGCGCCGGAAGAGACAACGCGCCATATCGCAAATCAGTCCTTGGGAATGCCCAAGGCTCTTGTGGATTCGAGGATCGGGAGGTTGGTCTCTGTCGGGACATAGATCACGGTCTTGTCGCTGAGGTCGGACTGCTGGCGCACCCAGAGATACTGGATATAAGTAGGAGTGATGCTGCCGTTCTCTATGCGGATCGCTTCCGCCGCCCCTTTGGCCCTCTCGATCTCGGCCTGGGCGTTGAGCTTCTCCGCCTCAAGGTTGGCCTTGGCCTCTTCAATCTTTATCTTGCGGTTCTGTTCGGCCTTGGCGAATTCGGCTTTCCCCTCCATCTCCTGCGACCATACATTATACCACGGGCGGATGAACGCCATGGCCACTACGAGCAGGATGATTCCGGCCACACTCCATATCGCTCCTTTTATCAGGCGCGGTGTGACATTGATGTTGTTGCTGTTGCTATACATAAATTGATTTGGTTTTTGTTGATGCAAAATTACTGTTTTGTTGTCACAACATAGAAATCTTCATAATGTTTCAATCGGAGAGGTGCGGTTTTACCGCGATACGAATGCAATATTGCAGGCTTAGAAGTCGTTGTCTAATTTTTTAAAATGACTTCTAAATCCCTTTCCAAACCTGATACAAATAAGATAGATGGAGCGGCACCGGCCGCTCGCTGCCTGACTGACAGACATACACCAGATCGGGCTCCACGTGCACGGAGAAGGACCCGTCGGCGTTTTTCGTCACATTATAGTCCTGCGGATTATAAAGGCCTTTGAGATTCCTCAGCGATCTTTTAAGACAGCTGAAAATAGGGCGTCTTATCTCCGGAAGCCCCAGATCAGGAGCCGCCCCTTTCTCTCCGCCGAACATCTCGTAGATCGCTTCATATCGGCGCTGTATCTTTTGCATACGTAGATTGTAGCTCCCCAGGGCATCGGCTGATGCCGGGGCGCTGAAATCGACGCCCTCACTTCCCTGGCAGAGAAGAAGGGCATACAGTGCTTTCTCACGGCGATGAATGCCAGTAGCTTTCGCATCTATTCCGGGGAAAAGAATCTCTTCCCTGTATGGATTGATATGAACGACGCTCCTGATATTGCGGCGCACGAGGAAAATGTCGAGGAGTTGCTTATAGAATCCATGGAAATAAAACCGGCCGTCACGGTCGCCTGAGGCACTGACCACAGCCACATCGCCGCTTAGCATCCTGCAGAAGCAGTCTACGAAAGCGCGCACAGAGCCGACCACATCTTTCCCGATGTCGATGCAGAGATAGTCGGCATATTGATTCTCCCCCACAAAACTGTCGCCGATCTTAATCAGCAGTGACGGACTTACGGAGCGGAGTTCCGTCATGCCGCACTTGTTGCAGAGCAGATCCTTGCAGAAGCCTCCGGTTGTCATTCCCATGAGCGCCGAGTAGACATGGTCGAGAGCCTCATTGCTCATCGAAGGGGAGAGAAAAGAGAGGATATCCTTTAACAGGGCCGGATCGGTGGTGCTGTAGTGGTTGATTATCTCCGGGATATATACAAAATGGAATCCTGCGAGCTGCAGTTCCTTGAATATCGACCTGTAGCCGTTCCGGATAGCTTCGTTGGTGGCTGAGTGATATTCATTCTCGATATAGAGCACCGTGCCGATGTCGATGTTGAAGTCGGTGCGCGGAATTGAGAATACCTTACCATAGAGAGGCCACGCGTCATCGAGCACGGTGGCCAGGGCAGCCATCAGAAGTGCCTCGGAGTGCGCGCAGAAGCCATCGCTGACCGCCATGCTGCGGCAGTCGGCCATGAAATCCTCTTTAAGTCCGCTCATTTCCGCCGTGCACAATAGCTCAAGCGCCCGGGCCAATGGAATGTCGATCGCCTCTCTTTTTGCATCGTTGTCGATGGAATATTTCCCGCATATCCTACGCCAGCATTCCATCTCGCCGGCATCAATGATGCGGTCGGCCTTGATAAGATCGGAGAATATACGGGCTATCGCTACTTTGTGGATTCTCAACATGGCGCGAAATTAAGAAAAAATCTGCATATCCGCTTTGTCGCAGGCATAAAAACTGCATATAATTTCCCGGTGGCGACCGGTGTTTGTCACGGATTTTTCACAGGACTGGCATGCGGGGTTGTCCGTGTCGGGGATTTTGCTTATCTTTGGACTTTGAAAAACTTGATATTCATGGATATGTTGAAATTCGAGATTGGATTGCTTACGCTCATGTGCGTCACCTTTTCGCAGATGCGGATTCATGCCGCGGGAGGGTCTGAGGCCACGGGCACGATTATGTCGCAGGAGTCCGGCCTTCCCAGTCATCTTGACGTGGGTTGTACGGGTGTGAACCGGGTAAAAGCCCACAGTGCCTTTATGGTGTATGACACAAGAGAGAAAGCGTTGACGCGGTGTTACGGCAACAGTCCGTTTTACCGGCCGCTAAATGGGGTGTGGGATTTCCTATATTTTGATTCAGACAGAGATATCCCTGCAGGTATCGAAAAACCTGAGACGGATATCGAGTGGAATAGCATCCGGGTGCCGGGCAACTGGGAGGTGCAGGGATTCGGCGTGCCGATATACACCAACCATGGCTACGAGTTCAAACCGAAAAATCCGCAGCCCCCGACATTGCCCGAGGCAAATCCGGTAGGGGTGTACCGGCGTGGCTTCACAGTGCCGGAAGGGTGGAACGGACGCGATATATTCCTCCATCTGGCGGGTGCCAAGTCAGGCATGTATGTCTATGTAAACGGTAAGCCGGTGGGCTACAGCGAGGATTCCAAGAATCCGGCAGAGTTCAGGATAAATGATTACCTTAAATCCGGAGAGAACACTCTTGTGCTTAAGATCTATCGTTGGAGCACCGGGTCATATCTGGAATGCCAGGATTTTTTCCGTATAAGCGGTATTGAGAGAGACGTGTTTCTCTATTCGCTTCCCGCTGCCGGTGTGCGCGATTTCAGGATCCTTTCCAATCTCGATGACACATATCGTGACGGTATATTCAGGCTTGACCTTGATCTTGCAAACACATCGGACAGTAACCGGGAACTGACAATAGGATATGAATTGATCGATCACGCAGGCAGGACTGTGTCGAAAGGGGAGAGGAATGTGGAGATAGCTTCAGGTGCTGAGATAAACGATGCCCTCAGTTTTGAGGATAATATAAAGGGGGTGAAGGCCTGGTCGAGCGAACGGCCGGATCTCTACCGGCTTCTGATAACTGTCCGCGACGGGACAGACTCCGATATAATTCCATTCAATGTGGGTTTCCGACGCTTTGAGATAAAGGAACTTGCGGAAAAATCGGCTGACGGCCGGCCTTACACGGTTTTTATGGTAAACGGTAAGCCGGTCAAGATGAAGGGGGTCAACGTGCATGAACATAGTGAAAAGACCGGCCATTATGTCACGGAGGATGAAATGCGCGGCGATATTGAGCTTATGAAACGCAACAATATCAACGCTGTGCGTCTGAGCCATTATCCTCAGGACAGAAGATGGTATGAGCTTTGTGATGAATATGGCATCTATGTATATGATGAGGCCAATATAGAAAGCCACGGCATGTATTACAATCTCCGCAAGGGGGGCACGCTCGGCAACAATCCCGACTGGCTCGCCAAGCATCTCGACCGCACGGCCAACATGTATGAGCGCAACAAAAACTATCCGTGCGTGGCCATATGGTCGCTTGGTAACGAGGCTGGCAACGGCTATAATTTCTATCAGACATACCTATATATAAAAGAGCGTGAGAAAGGTGGTATGAACCGCCCGGTATGTTACGAGAGGGCGCAGTGGGAATGGAATTCCGACATGTATGTGCCGCAATATCCGGATGCGGCATGGCTCGAGGAGATCGGCCGCGCAGGGAGCGACCGTCCGGTGATGCCTTCGGAATACTCCCATGCCATGGGCAACTCCAACGGAAATCTGGCGCTCCAGTGGAAATCGATCAACAGGTATCCCAATCTTCAAGGCGGATTCATCTGGGATTGGATAGATCAAGGATTATCACAGACAGACTCCGAGGGTAGGAAATTCTGGGCTTATGGAGGCGATTTCGGCAAGGACGCGCCGAGCGACGGAAATTTCAACTGCAACGGAATCATAGCTCCTGACCGCACACCGCATCCGGCTATGACCGAGGTGAAATATGCCTATCAGAATGTCGGTTTTGAGCCCGTTGATCCGGTGGCAGGAAAAATAAGGGTCGACAACAGGTTTTATTTCACTGATCTCGGAAAATACAGGATGGTTTATGAGATAATGCGCGATGGAAAGATTATCCGGAAAGGATCTCAACGTCTTGACGTCGCTCCGCAAGGAAGTTTAATCTTTACTGTGCCTGTAGGCGGACTGAAAAGAGCTATTGATACGGAATACTTTCTCAATCTCAGCGTCATGACAATAGAAGATGAGCCTTTGATTCCCGCCGGCCATGTGATAGCTACGGAGCAGTTCCGTCTGCCTGTCGAACCGCTTGCGAGGAAGGGACATAAGTCCAAGGGAAGTGTTGAAATTGAGGAGGATGCCACCTCGATCAGAGTGAATTCAAAGATTGCCAGACTCTCTTTTGATCGAAGTGCAGGATGTCTGTCTTCATATGAAGCAGGGGGCATTGAGCTGGTGAAGGATGGTTTCGGACTGCGTCCGAATTTCTGGCGCGCCCCGACCGACAACGATTATGGTAACGGGATGCCTGCGCGCGATCATGTGTGGAAACTCGCCGGCATGGAACTTAAGGCAGAGAGTGTGGCGGCTATGCGGAACGGTGACAATGCTGAGATTATAGTGGTTTACGCTCTTCCTTACGGCGCGCGTTATGAGATGGCATATACTGTATATGCTGACGGTGTGGTGCATGTCGGTGTAGACTACGATCCCGGTGAAAAGGGAGATTCGCTGGCAAATCTGACGATTCCGCGGCTGGGGACAAGGATGCGTCTGCCTAAAGAGATGGAGTGCGTCACTTATTTCGGCAGAGGGCCGGAGGAGAACTATATCGACCGCAACTCGGGAAGTCATGTGGGGCTCTATAAGACCTCGGCCTCCGCTATGTACACAAAGGGATATGTGCGGCCACAGGAGAACGGGCATAGAACCGACACCCGCTGGCTGCGTCTCTCCGACGGAAGAGGACGAGGCCTGGAGATCAGGGCCGATTCGTTAGTCGGATTCAACGCGCTTCGCAATTCGGTGGAGGATTTCGATTCGGAGGAGGCTATCGGGCGTCCTTACCAGTGGAACAATTTTACTCCCGGGGAGGTGGCGGATCATGACGAGCGTAAAGCGAAAGACAGATTAAGACGGCAGACGCACATCAACGATGTCTCACCGCGTGACTTCGTTGAGCTTTGTATCGATATGCGCCAGCAGGGTGTGGCCGGCTACGACAGTTGGGGCGACCGTCCGCTTCCCGAACATACTATTCCCGCCAACCGGCGCTACAAGTGGGGATTCACCATGATCCCCCTTAAGGATTGAACGGATCATCGGGCCACCGATGTTTGGGATAACGGCGCCTGAGTTCTTTGCGCACTTCGAAATATGTGCTTGTCCAGAAACCATGCATGTCTTGTGTCAGTTGCACAGGTTTGAAGCCTGGTGACAGAAGCTCCATAAGCACGGGACGCTGTCCGTTGTCAATGCGGGGAGTCTCGAAAAGGCCGAGACAATCCTGCAGACGGGCACTGACTACCGGGATAGGGCTTCCTGCACGATAATCGATTTTCGCAGTCCGGCCTCCCGGAAGCTTAACACAGGTGGGGGCTATACGGTCAATTTCTTGCATTCGTTCATAACCGACAATCCCTTCGATTATCTGGCAGATATTTAATTTGCGCAGCTCCTGCTGCCTGGTGGCTTGACCAATATATAGAGGAAGCCATTCTTGAGCCGTCGCAAGCAATCTGTCGACTGTCACATCAGGCAAAGATAACTCGGGATGCCATTGGGCGACAATGGCGATGCGCTGCTGCAGACGAGACACATCTTCGTTGAAATCGAACATGCTTCTGCCATTTTTAATGGCTGCACGACATATCGTTCTGACAATCTCTTCACGGTCCGGGTCCTGGAGTGGTCGTGATGAGACAACAAGCTGTCCGATCCTCATCTCATCTCTGGCAATAATGCCACCTTCTCGTGTGTCCCAAGACATGTTTGTAAAAGGGCGTGCGATACGTTCAATCTCCGACAGGCTGACAGGCGAAGCAAGGAAAATTCTTCGTCCCATCAGGGCGATTGCCAGAAATTCCTCACCCGAGAGATCATCGGCTTCGGGAAGAGTCACGCTCTCACCATCCGGCAGGCGGTAGACGCCATCTTTAAGTTTCTGGGCTATCCTTTCGGGATATGCCGAGATTATGAGTCTGCCGGTGTCACCGATATCTGGAATGGAATTGTCTTCCGCACAACCGGTCATGCGGCGATACTGCGAGGCAATCTGCATAATACGGCTCCATCGGCCTTGCCTGCCATTTTTGCGATGGTCTCTAAGATGGATTATGCGTGTATTTATATCGGCATCATTGTCATTGTTAAGAGGATCTTTCTCTTCAATAATGGCGGCAATGTCAGAAGCCAAGGCACGTTGTTTCCCGTCAGAGGCTGCCAAAAGCATATTCGCTATTCTCGGATGGCATGGCAATGTCGCCATCCTGCGGCCTAAAGGAGTTATCCGGCCTTCCGGATCCAGGGCTCCGAGCATTGTCAGCAGTTGGACAGCGTCGGCAACGTGCCGCGCAGGGGGCGTTGTCACCCATGGAAGATCCATGGGTGTGTTGCTTCCCCAGGCTGCGATCTCGAGTATCATCGGGGATAGGTCGGCCTCAAGGATTTCCGGTATGCGTGTAGGCAGCATACGATGCTCCGTGGCTTTCGACCAAAGCCGGAAGCATACGCCTTCCACAAGCCGTCCTGCCCGTCCGCTACGTTGTGTCGCCATGTCTATAGAGATACGTTGAGTCTCCAGACGTCCGAGACCTGTGTATGTGTCGGTCTTGAGTTTCTTGTATAAGCCGCAATCCACCACAGTGCGGATTCCGTCGATTGTCAGGGAGGTCTCCGCTATGGGAGTGGCGAGCAATATTTTCCGTAATCCCACAGGGTCATATTCCACTGCCTTATACTGCTCTTCGGGGGGCAGCATGCCATGCAGCGGCAAAATCATGGCATCAGGGAGGGTGCCGGAGAGCATTGTCATGCAGGAGGCTATCTCTCCTTGTCCCGGAAGAAATGCGAGAATGTTTCCGTCATGCGTGCGGTATGCACGGCGCACCGCGGACGCGACGGCAGCCGCACACTGGGAAGCCTCGATGTCTTCGCCGTTGATTATCCTGACATCATACATCTTCCCGTCGGCTTTTATGAGTGGGGCATCAAAAGCCTTGCACAAATTGTCGGTATCCATAGTGGCCGACATGATGACAATGGATAGATTCGGGCGTATCAGATCTTGTGCCTCGCGTGTGAGGGCAAGGCAAAGATCGGCGGCAACGCTGCGTTCGTGAAACTCATCGAATATCACCACCGACACATCTTCTAAAGTGGGATCATCGATCAACATACGTTCCATCACGCCTTCCGTGACAACTTCTATACGTGTCGATGCAGATATCTTTGATTCGAATCGCATGCGATATCCTACGGTCTGACCGGGATTTTCACCGAGAATCTGCGACATCCGCATTGCGATCTGTCGTGCGGCGGCGCGCCTTGGTTCAAGCATGATAATGCGGCCTTTGCTGATCCCTCCGAGGATTGTGAGCGGCAGCAGGGTTGACTTGCCAGATCCCGGTGGCGCGGTCACAACGAGCCGTGGCAGTCTCCGCAATGAATCATTGACTGCCTGTGCTATCGCTCCTACGGGCAAGTGTAATGGGATTCTGTGTATTGTCATACTTCGCTACGATAAGCTTATGAATTCCTGGCGAAGCCTTTCCGGTTTTTCCGGTGATATCCGTTCATTCAGTCGATGGTTTGATGGTGCGAAGTTAATATAAAATTCTGAAACTTTCCCTATAATGCGTATGTATAACCACTACTTATTGGAGATTGAGATTTATAACGTTATAGAGGTTATGGGTCAGTCATGACAACGAGTATAATTGGAGAGGTCGCAATCAGGGAAATTTAATATTATGACCAAAAGAAGACTATCTCCCACCAAACATTCGTCGAAAGTCTTTTTTGCCGTCCTTACCCATTTCCCTTTATAAAGAATGCTGAAAGATATTTTGGTAAACTTACTGGTTGTGAACACATCAATTTTGCAGTGTTGATTAGAACTGTTCAAGTACGTAGCTACCAATGAAAAATTTTCATAGGACAGTATCTTATATTCCGGCATTTCCCGAATGGCATTGATCAGATCGGAGTATATCCTTTCTTTCCCTCCTACGGCTTCTAAAACTTTTGAATTTTTAGATTCGAAACGAACCACCGCCAAAAATATCAAACCGGTAAATAAAAGTATCAACCACATAATAACAAATCATTTTAGTGTAAATAGTATGGGTGCGGTCCAGTCGAGGAGCTCATCGACATAGCGTTTTGCAAGTCCTCCGTCGCTCAATCGGAACAGAAAATGTTTCTACAATTAAATGACGTATTCTCAAAAAGAGATTTATAAAAGTCTTGCATAAAAAGTCTATGACTTTCTGTTTTTGATTTTATCAACTATTGCCATTATACCGAAATACAGAACACCGTACACGGCAAGAGAGCCGAGTATCACCCAGATAAGTCCTGGGCAGGCACATTCAGCGATTATGATTATCAGTATCGCCCAAAGAATTAATCCAATCATACTGTCATCCTTTATTTTATCTTTTGTTAAAAATCTTGCCCGACCCATTGGGCCCAGTGCAGCCCGCCGGATGCTTTCGCGGGCATCCTCGGCGACCTCTCGCATAATCTGGGCCATGCGTTCATCGCCCGGCTCCTCCATCGACGTAAGTCGATATCTATTCATCTCAGCTTCCGACATAATATAATCTTTTCTTATTCAACGCCAAAGTTACGAAAATAGTCTGAGCCAGCATCGCCTTTGTGAATTACGGTCAGTCCTCTTGTTCATAATAATATGAATAGTCGATACCTTTCATAAAGGTATCACGGTCGTTTATTTTGTCAGTAAGCGCCGACCGAAGCAAATCTTTTATGGAAGTGGGGTCGGCAACGCTACGAGTTATGGCTTCGAGGTATTTTCGTTTGTCGACATGACTCCAGTCAATGCACAGTTGCAGATTTTTCTTCAGTATGAGATCGAGCCAGATGCGGGTAGCGCGGCCATTGCCTTCTTTGAACGGATGGGAGACATTCATTTCAACATACTTGTCGATGATATTCTCTAACGAATCCTCCGGCATACGTTCAACATCAGCCAAGGTCTGACCTAAATATTGAGCCATCGCAAACTGGAACCTCGCCTTGGCTATATTGACAGTCCTGATCTGTCCGGCGAAATCATAAAGACCTCCGAAAAGATAAGCATGAATCTGCTGCAATCCTTTCACCGTACCGACCTCGATACCGTCGATAAGACTGCTCTCAAACAAAGCGTATGCTTTCGACCGACTTTTGCCGTCAATACTCTCATCGCTGTTGGTGAACCATTCAATGAATCTGGAAACCTTATTATTAGGGAAACTCTTCGCCAAGGATATGACTCCGTCATTATCAAGCACATCTGTTAAACGGCGTTTCCTGTCCGGCGCAAACATCTTCAACTGGTTAGTGCCACTAACCACTTCATTGCCTTCGTTGCGGAGCTTGGTTTTCAGATACTTCCAGTAATTGCGGTTCTTGGCATAATCATCTTGCGCATTTAGCACCCCCACAATATCAAGCACCGAGAACCACCACTTCGCTCCTGCCTCGTCCCAGACAGCCCGCACTTCGCGGTCGTCAAAGAATCGTATCGATATTTTCTGTACTTCGCCCATTGCTTAATTATAAATTCCTAAAAATCATCGTCTATCATGTCATAGTAATCCTGCTCATCATGGAAATCATCATACGATTGTGAAAAACTACATGAATTCCAATCTTGATGACTGCTGTAACAGCCGTCGCTATGATAATCACTGCCATGGTCTCCAGAATGAAGATAGGAATGATTATTACCGTTATTATTGCGCATGAATATATCTAAATCATCAAGATTCTCGGAATTGTCGGAATCATCAAGAAAATTATCGCCGGCAGGTGTAGCTGCATCATCAGGGACTATTTCCTCATCGTGATTACCATTCACATATTCACTTTCTCTTCCAATTGAAGTTCCTACGCTCTCAGCGCGCGTATCATGCTCCGTTGTGAACTTCCTGAACTTACCAAACAGCCAGCGAAACAAGAAAAACTCACCTATGTAATTCCAGAATCTCATGTCTAAAAATAGATAATCTGTTGGAGTTGTGGATTATATTCAATTGATTTGCCTGATATAATCGCATTAACGGATTCTTCAATCATCTTTAATGGTACAATGAACCATTCTTTGGGCTGGTGACCATCCACAGTAACCTGTAATTGGACCGATGCAAAAAGTTTATGGATAAGAGCCTCGAAAGTCGATGATTTCACATTGTAGACTTTCCATGTTGCAACTACTTCAACATCTGCGCAGAGATATGTCGGCTCGTCCCTTGCGTTGGCGATGCGGCTTTCAACAGATGTAACGGTAAAACCGATTTTGTAGAGGTCTTTGATTGCTGTGATTTCCGGGAGAGTTGATTTTGAGCGGAGCACATAGATTGTACCGCTCTCAACGTCTTTATCCGTGAGAGTGAAGCATTGCTTAAATTCCTCGTCAGACAAATCAGTGCAATCAATTACCGAATAACCGGTAACAGACAGATTTTTTGTAATAGTTTTATATTTTATGTCTGATTCTGAACCGTTCTCATATATAACTCTTGTGCGTCCGTCACGGTCGCCATGTTTATTAACGCCCTCATCTTCAAAAGCGGCAAGAAAACCTATCATACCGTCCTCAATAAAGTAGCTACCGACTTTGAGATGCCTGACGCTGAATTTCACAAGACGATATTTCCCGGACTTCAATCCTTGCTGAATCTCTTTGAATCCATCGGCATATTTGTTAAAGTCCTCACATTCTTTACGTCTGCCGACATACTCCGCTTCTTTCCGGGCATTAAGCCGCTCATGCCGTCCTTGGTGCGTCGCACCTGGCCATCGCCATATCCGGCGAAAATGCGTAGGAGGTCATAGACGAACTCCAGCGCGGAGGTGCCATGCTGACCAAGCTGCTCCAACGCATCTGTAGCCTGCACCTGTGAATATGATTTGGTTTTCTTTGCCATAATTTTATGCGACCTTGCCGGTTTCGATTTCGGATTTGAGGAACTGGAAGATATAGACGGCTCCTTGATAGTAGAGTCCGCATTCGGGATCGTTGAGCTTGGCGAAGGTGGCTGATGAATATAGTTCGTCAAGGGCACGGTGTATCTCCCAGCCATATTCTGTCATGAGCATCTCGGCAAGTTCTGCCGCAAGGCATTCTATTTGAAACTGTATATCTTGTGTCATAATTCGATGCGTTTTAAGAATTGTACGGCCTGAGGAGTGCCGAAAAAGTATTGTACTGCATGATCGCCCCGGAATCTCAGTTCTTCAACTAATGCGGAGGCGGACAAATAACCCATTATGAAACGGCGAATCTGAACGCCAACCGTATCATCGGCAATAGGGCCTATAACAATATCGTATGGATGAGCCGGAATATCGGAGTTATTTTTACGGTTCATTACGACAAATTCAGCCCATTCTTCAGAGTAATCCGGAAAAATCTTTATGTTCAGACCGTTCTTTATCGCCTCGTCTTCATCAAACTCAAAGCAGGATAGAGTAGGTATTCCCTCGTTGAGGAATCGAGTTGTTCGAGCTGCCATCTCCATAGCTTGGTCGGGATTGGCGTTGAGATAGAATCCTTGCCCGAAATCTTTGCCACGTTTACTGCTCGAAAGGTCAATTTGCTCAATGGCTACGTTAGAGCCGTGATAGAGACGTGTCATATTTTACCTCCTTCCCGTTGGCAAATGACCTGAAGGTCTGAAACCGCATCGTCAATGGAGAGGGTATGCTCGGCGGCATAGCAGTCGAGAAGGAAATCTATGCCTGTGAAACGACGCAAATATGCGTATGCCTGCATATTGGAGAGCTGATACCGTTGGGCGAAAGCTCCTACACAAGCCACTACATATTCAATTCTATTAAATATTTCTTTCTTGTCCATGCTTATGCCTTATTGCTTAATACTTTGATGTCGAACGCGAATTTAATAATAATTCTTGGAATGACAATCGGGAATTGGGAATAATCACAGTCTAATCGTCAACAAAGAAAAAGGGAAGAGGCATGTGGTGGTATGTCTCTTCCCTTCTATTCAAGATGGTGTTTTTATATGGATGGTGATCAGAAATTGAATTTCTCGAGAGTCATGGTGGCTATCTCTTCGAGTTTCGGCACGAGTTCTTTGAAATGAGGTGAGGCCATGTGGGCTTCAAGGTCTTTTTCGGATGCCCATGTCTCGCATATCATCATGTGATTGTCGACTGTCGTGGATTCAAACAGGTCGTAGGCCACACAGCCTTTGTCATGAAGGGATTTCTCCACAAGTTGGGTCGCAACAAATTTCAGTGCGTCTTTCTTCTGGACGTCCTCAAGGAGGAGGAAAACGTTAAGCCTTATCATAATCGGGTTAATAAAAGGTTAAAGGTTAAGAGGTTAAAGGGTTAAAGGTTAAAGTTGAGGGTTGAAGTTAAGGTGGGGGGAGGGGTGGAGGGGGTGGAGGGGAGAGACAGAAGACAGGATTATCGGGAAGTGCCGGCAATCATGTCTGGAAAATAAAAGAGCGGCGTGCCGGGTGTGGCACACCGCTCTTCTGTATTGTCGGCAAGATGTGATTATTTCACTTCCTCAAATTCTACATCTTCAGCGCCTCCGTTGTTCTGGTGGGGCTGCTGTCCGGCACCGGGCTGAGGACCTGCCTGCTGTCCGGCAGAAGCCTGCTGGGCGTTGGCGATGTCCTGTGCTGCTGCCTGGAACGCGTCGGTCACAGCTTTCTCAGCTGAATCAATATCTTCCACAAGCTGGTTCTTGTGAACCTCTTTCAGACGATCGATAGCGCTCTGGATTGCAGCTTTCTTATCGGCCGGGATCTTGTCGCCAAGTTCATTGAGCTGCTTCTCACTCTGGAATACTACGGAATCGGCGTGGTTGAGTTTGTCGATTCTCTCCTTTGCTTTCTTGTCAGCTTCCTCGTTGGCCTTAGCCTCATCACGCATGCGCTGGATCTCGGCGTCGCTCAGACCGCTTGATGCCTCGATGCGGATCGACTGTTCCTTACCTGTAGCCTTATCCTTGGCGGATACATTAAGGATACCATTGGCGTCGACCTCGAAAGTAACTTCAATCTGGGGCACTCCACGGGGTGCGGGAGCGATGCCTGCGAGGTTGAACTCGCCGAGGAGCTTGTCGTCGGCTGCCATGGGACGCTCGCCCTGGAGCACGCGGATCGTTACTTCCGGCTGGTTGTCGGCCGCGGTCGAGAATGTCTCGCTCTTGCGGGTAGGAATTGTAGTGTTAGCCTCGATAAGCTTGGTCATCACGCCACCGAGAGTCTCGATACCGATCGACAGAGGAACTACGTCAAGAAGAAGAACGTCTTTCACGTCGCCGCTGAGCACACCACCCTGGATGGCTGCGCCGATAGCCACAACCTCATCGGGATTAACACCCTTGTTGGGCTCCTTGCCGAAGATCTCTTTCACCTTCTGCTGGATGGCCGGTATACGTGTGGAACCGCCCACGAGGATTACCTCGTCGATCTGCGATGCGGAAAGACCGGCATCCTTAAGCGCGTTGAGGCACGGAGCAGCCACTGCGTCGATAAGCTTGGACGAAAGAGCCTCGAATTTGGCACGGGTAAGAGTCTTCACAAGATGCTTCGGGCCGGAAGCCGTTGCCGTGATGTATGGAAGGTTGATCTCTGTCGATGTGGAGCTCGAAAGCTCGATCTTGGCTTTCTCGGCAGCCTCTTTCAGACGCTGCATGGCCATAGGATCGTTGCGGAGGTCAACACCTTCGTCAGCCTTGAACTCATCGGCGAGCCAGTCGATGATCACATGGTCGAAGTCATCACCACCGAGGTGTGTGTCTCCATTGGTTGACTTAACCTCAAACACACCGTCGCCGAGTTCAAGGATGGAGATATCGAATGTGCCGCCACCGAGGTCGAACACTGCGATCTTCTGTTCCTTGTCAGATTTGTCGAGACCATAGGCGAGGGCAGCGGCTGTAGGCTCGTTGACGATACGCTTAACCTTGAGGCCAGCGATCTCGCCGGCTTCCTTTGTGGCCTGACGCTGGGAATCATCGAAATACGCAGGAACCGTGATGACAGCCTCAGTCACTTCCTGGCCGAGATAATCTTCGGCTGTTTTCTTCATTTTCTGGAGAATCATAGCAGATATCTCCTGCGGGGTATAGTCACGGCCGTCGATGTCGACCTTAGGCATGTTGTTCTGGCATACCACTTTGTAAGGCACGCGTTTGATCTCGTCTTCGACCTTGCTGCAGGTCTCGCCCATGAAACGCTTGATGGAGTATACGGTGCGGGTAGGATTCGTGATGGCCTGACGCTTGGCGGGATCGCCGACCTTGCGCTCGCCGCCGTCGACGAATGCTACTACAGAAGGTGTCGTGTTGCGACCTTCATTATTAGGAATAACTACAGGGTCCTTACCCTCGAGCACAGCTACGCAGGAGTTTGTGGTACCCAAGTCAATACCAATGATCTTTGCCATAATATTTTTATAATTTAGTTTTAGATTTGTCTTTTATTTCAGGTTTTGTGGCATTGTCATAAAGAGTGGCCGATGTTGTGATCGGACTCTCCGGAACTCGCCCGTTCAACATATAAACAAATCGCGTGCTAAATGTTTCAGAGAGTATTGAAATTTTAATTAAAATTTGTAAAGCAATGAGATTGCCGCAATTACAATTTCTTCTTCCGAATGCCACAGATTGACAAAAATGACAAAAAATGCTGACCGGATCCCGGTGTGATGGCAAATAATGTTGCCGCGGGCTCCCTCCGGCAGTTGATAACGGTTCCAATCTCATGATGCGGACAAAACGGTCGGGAATGGTTTCCTCCGGCATATCTTATGGGCAATGGAGGCGCGTGCGACGGAGAGCGTTGACAAAAATGTTTTATCGCCCCAAAAACTAAAAGTGACCGTTAAAGGATAAAAAGAACGACAAATTGGCGATTAATTACAAAAAAATGGTTAACTTTGCAGCCTGAATCAGCCCCAACCGCTTGAATAGCGGACAGGCCCAAGTCGGGCCGAGGGGTATGTCAGCAAGCAAACACCTTGAACTGTATGAAGCTTTTACAAGAGAAACTGTCGCGCTACGATGCTCCCCAAAGAGCAATGGCAGCCGGCGTATATCCCTATTTCCGCCCTATATCCAGCGAGCAGAACACGGAGGTGCTGATGAACGGCAAGAAAGTGCTTATGTTCGGATCTAACAGCTACATGGGGCTTACGAACCATCCTAAAGTGATAGAAGCCGCCATAGAGGCCACGAAAAAATACGGCACAGGCATGGCCGGCTCTCCTTTCCTTAATGGCACTCTCGACATACACAAGCAGCTTGAAGCGCGTCTTGCGGAATATGTCGGCAAAGAAGACGCGATGCTTTTCAGCACGGGTTTCGGAGTCAATCTCGGAGTTGTCTCCACGCTTACGGGCAGAGAAGACTATGTCATTCTTGACGAGCAGGATCATGCTTCCATTATAGAGGGAAGACGACTTTCTTTCTCAAATTATCTCAAATATCGCCATAACGATATGGAGAGTCTTGAGGCCCAGCTCAAGAAGTGTGAGCCTGACAAGGTGAAACTGATAGTCACCGATGGCGTATTCTCTATGGAAGGAGATGTGGCTAATCTTCCGGAGATAGTGCGTCTGGCCAAACAATACAACGCATCAGTCATGGTCGATGAGGCCCACGGCATAGGTGTGTTTGGTGAAGGTGGGCGCGGCACATGCAATCATTTCGGCGTTACCGACGATGTGGATCTTATCATGGGCACATTCAGTAAGTCGTTTGCATCGCTTGGCGGATTCATCGCCACCGACAAGTGTGTGACCAATTTCCTCCGTCACCATACTCGCGCATATATATTCACGGCGAGCATCACCCCCGCGTCTACTGCCGCTGTCAACGCTGCTCTCGACATAATGCTGTCGGAACCTGAACGTCAGCAGCATCTCTGGGACATCACCAACTATGCATTGGAGCAGTTCCGCGCTCTCGGATGCGAGATCGGTCACACATCGACTCCCATCATACCTCTCTTTATACGCGATGACTATAAGACCTTCCACGTGACACGCGACCTTCTTGACGAGGGAGTGTTTGTTAACCCCGTGGTAACTCCGGCTGTGGCTCCTCAGGACACCCTAATCCGGTATTCCCTGATGGCAACGCATACAAAGGAGCAGGTGGCACGGAGCATCGAGGCCATAGAGAAAGTATTTAAGAGATACGACATCATTCATTGAAGTGAAACGTTATAAAAACGGGCGGCCAGATGGTCGCCCGTTTTTTTTGAAATATTTTACAATACTTCGTTAAAAAATATGTCGAATTATTTTGCATCAATGATTAAATGAATTAATTTCGCACTGTAAAGCTGCCCGATGTCTCGACGGAGGGCTCCTGAAACGTCTAAAGCAAATCAATAAGTCATATAAAACTATGGTATATAAGTTCAAATTAGTAAGTGACGAGGTGAGCAATTTCTCAAGGGAGATCGAGATTGACGCCAACTCATCTTTTCTACAGCTCCGGAATGCTATTCTCGACAGCGTGGATTATTCGAAAGACGACATTGACTCCTTCTTCCTGTGCGATGACGAGTGGCAACGCGAGGTGGAGATCACTCTTGAGGATATGGGCAGCTCAAGCGACCAGGATGTATGGATCATGGAAGATACTCCGCTCAACGAGCTTATAGAGGACGAGGGGCAGAAGCTGGTATTTGTCTTCGATTATATGACAGAGCGGTCTTTTTTCATGGAAATGAAAGAGGCTGTGCCCGGACGTCATCTAAGCGACCCGATATGCACAGTGAAGCGTGGCAAGGCCCCTGCCCAGATCATCGACATGGACGAGTTCGAGCAGAAGATAGATCAGAATGCCATGAAGCAGATCGACGATCTCGGCATAGAGGATTTCTATGGTGATACCGAGTTCAATGATGATGAGCTCGGAAGCGGATTTGACGACCTCTCGCTCAACTGAGGCGTAAAGCGATATGGGAAAAAGAAGCCAGCGCGGGCAGTGCTTTGAAAAGCACTGCCCGCGCTGGCTTCTTCAGTCATTATGCTGACGCTGGATAAAAAATGTATTTTCAGCCTTTGCCGAATATCCGCCCGAGAAACGATTTAGGCTTCTCCGGTTTGATATGCACTCTCATCTGGTTGTCTTCCTTACCGAGGAAGAGTATGTGGTTGCGAAATACAAAAGCCACCATCTTGTCGAATTCAAGCACGGCATTGACGCTTCTGATGAGAAATCTTCTGAAGGGGTTGAACTCGTCGAGATCGTCAATTATGATCTCATCGTCGGCCTTTCGGATGGCATGGAAAGCGGAAAGCATCGGTATGTAGTAATCCAGTCTCAGCTCATCCGCATTCTTTTGCGGCTTGCCGAATTTCTTATATATTTCCTTGATTACGCTGTCTGTGATCATACGCGAAAAGAATGAAGCTATTCTTTATTCCGGTAATGATCCGCCTCTTGCTGACCGCGTCATTTAAGTGGGGGCGGAAGCATTTCCCGGGAGAATTTTAAGGCATGGGAGGCCAGGTGGTTTCGAGGATCGGTTAAAGGTTCTGGTATCTCATGGAATACACGGTCTGACAATATAACACGTAAGGTTGTCCAAAAGTTTTCCTCCCACAGGGATCGGGATTGTAAAACCTAAAAATGCTACGGGATGCGGATCCGCATCCCGTAGCATTTTCTCTGTGTCGCGACGGTGATTGAATCTCTCCGTTCGGCGGCACTATGCTTAGCCCAGGAAGCTGAGCAGAACGCCTGCGGCCACAGCCGATCCTATCACACCGGCCACATTGGGACCCATGGCGTGCATGAGCAGATAGTTGGTGGGATCGTATTCAAGGCCGAGATTGTTGGATATCCGCGCGGCCATAGGCACAGCCGAGACTCCGGCGTTTCCGATAAGCGGGTTGATCTTCTTGTCTTTTTTCAGGAAGAGATTGAAGAGCTTCACTGAGAGCACACCGGCAGAAGATGCGATAATAAACGCCAGGAATCCGAGTCCGAAGATCTTGAGTGTATCGAATGTCAGGAATTTGTCGGCCTGAGTGGATGCTCCGACGGTGAGGCCGAGAAGAATCGTGACTATATCTGTCATGGCGTTGCTGGCTGTCTTGGCGAGACGTGTTGTCACACCGCTTTCACGGAGAAGATTGCCGAAGAAAAGCATACCGAGCAGAGGCAGACCGGAGGGCACTACGAAACATGTGAGGATAAGGCCTACGATCGGGAAAATGATTTTCTCGTTCTGGCTTACGATCCTGGCAGGTTTCATCTTTATCAGACGTTCCTCACGTGTGGTGAAGAGACGCATGAGCGGAGGTTGGATAAGCGGGATAAGGGCCATATATGAATAGGCGGATACCGCTACGGCACCAAGCAATGCCGGATTCAGTTTGGATGTGGTGAAGATGGCCGTCGGGCCGTCGGCGCCGCCGATGATAGCTACACAACCTGCGGAAAGAGGGTCGAAGCCGCAGAGAAGCGCGAGCATATAGGCTCCGAATATTCCGAACTGGGCGCATGCGCCGATAATCATGAGTTTGGGGTTGGCGAGCAGGGCCGAGAAATCGGTCATGGCGCCTATGCCAAGGAAGATGAGGGGTGGATACCATCCTTTCTCCACACCATTGTAGAGGATGTTGAGCACCGAACCGGGCTCATAGATGCCTATCTCCATTCCCGGCTGGAACGGAATGTTGCCTATGAGCATACCGAATCCGATCGGTACAAGCAGGAGGGGCTCGAAATTCTTCTTTATGGCAAGCCATACGAAGAAACAGCCCACCGCGAGCATCACCAGATTGGTGAATTCGCAGTTGTAGAAACCGGTGAATTCCCAGAACGAGCGGAGCGTCTGTGAAATGAACTCACCAAACGAATAAGTAGAATCAGCTAATATCATAATTCGACAGGATTGTGAGACCAGCTATTATTCAATGACCATGATGTCGCCGTCTTGCGGCACAGCGTCGCCTACATTGGCTATGATCTTCACCACTTTTCCGGCGTTGGGGGTATGGATGTCGTTCTCCATCTTCATAGCCTCGAGCACACAGACGGTATCACCGGCGTTTACGGTGTCGCCGACCTTCACGGAGAAGCTCATGATGGTGCCGGGGAGAGGAGCTTTCACAACATGCGATCCTGAAGCCACAGTCGGGGTGGCGATAATTTTCTCGCCTCCTTCTGTGCGTGGTGCCGGACGCGGACTCTTGACAGGCTGGGATACGGTGGTCTTTCTTGACGGCTCCTTTTCAAGCTCTACGGTATAGGGAGTGCCGTTTACCTCAACGTGCACATTATTGTCGACTGTCTCACCGATCTTTACAGTGAACTTGGTGCCGTTGATCTTATATTTGTATTCTTTTAATTTCATAGGTGTTTATTGTCGGTTCGGTTGGTTAGAAAGCGGAGCGGCCAGGCGCATTGCGTTGCAGCTCCGGCATGTGGCGGAGATTGTAGATTTTAGAGTTCCATGGGGAATAGGCACGTTTCATTCTCCTGATGGTGAGAATTGTCTCCTCCATATCGTGTCCGTCGCCAAAGTGCTCGGAAAGGGCCATCGCGATTGCGGCGATAGCTTCCCCGGAGTCGACTTCCGTCTCATGTTTCTCAAGGGGCGCTCCTGATGCGCTTTTGGCTGACATCCGTTTCTGTTTGGACAGCAGAGATTCGGAGATTTTGCCGAAGCACAGGAAGAGAATCGAGAGAATGGCGAGGGCCGAGACCACGATGATCATGGCGACAATGGTTATGGCACCGCCCCAAGAATCGTTCTCAGCCGCGTTTTTTGCTTTTTCGGCTTGTGTCATCCTTTTGGCTACCGGGCTTTCCTCCACATAGTCGACCTCTTCGCTTGGCACAGCATCGGTCTGTATGGCAGTCTGAAGCCCGATCTGGTTCACTTCAGTAGTGTCGGCCTGCAGGTTCTGGCCGGCCGGTGCCGCATAGGCACCAGCCAGGGCCAGAGACAAGGCCGCTGTCAGAAAGATCTTTTTCATGATTTGACGCTTGACAGTGGGGTGTGATCAAAGAGGGATGTTGCCATGCTTCTTCGGAGGATTGGATACCTTCTTTGTGGCAAGCATCTGAAGGGCGCGGATCACACGGAAACGCGTGTTGCGGGGTTCGATAACGTCGTCGATATATCCGTATTTGGCTGCCTGATAGGGATTGGCGAAGAGTTTGCGGTATTCCTCCTCTTTCTCTTTCTTGTAGGCTGCCGGATCTGCCTGTTCTTTGGCTTCCTTGGCATAGAGCACACCTACGGCACCTTCGGCACCCATAACGGCTATCTCCGAGGTAGGCCATGCGTAGTTGATGTCGCCGCGGAGCTGCTTGCAGCTCATCACGATGTGTGCTCCACCATAGCTCTTGCGGAGGGTCACGGTCACTTTGGGCACAGTGGCTTCTCCATAGGCGTAGAGGAGTTTGGCTCCATGAAGGATGACTCCGTTATATTCCTGGCCGGTTCCGGGAAGGAATCCGGGTACGTCGACGAGGGTGACAAGAGGAATGTTGAATGCATCGCAGAAGCGCACGAAGCGGGCCGCTTTGCGAGAAGCATTGGAGTCAAGGACGCCGGCGAGCACTTTAGGCTGGTTGGCTACTATGCCGACAGCCTGACCATTGAATCTTGCGAAGCCCACGATGATGTTCTTGGCGAAATCGCGCTGCACTTCCAGGAATTCGCCGTTGTCGATGATGGCTCCTATGACATCATACATGTCGTAAGACATTTTGGCGCTTTCCGGAATGATCTCATTGAGGGCATCCTCAAGACGGTCGATAGGATCGTCGCAGGGCTGCAGCGGAGTCTCCTCGAGGTTGTTCTGGGGAATGTAGCTGAGAAGCTTGCGGATGATGAGAAGGGCCTCCTCACCGTTTTCGGCTGCGAAATGCGTCACGCCGCTCTTGGAGGAGTGGACAGATGCACCGCCGAGCTGCTCCTGGGTAACATCTTCGCCTGTCACGGTCTTGACAACCGATGGACCTGTGAGGAACATGTATGAGATGCCTTTGGCCATGATCGTGAAGTCGGTAAGAGCCGGACTGTAGACAGCGCCGCCGGCGCAGGGACCCAGTATAGCAGAGATCTGTGGCACTACTCCCGATGCCATGATGTTGCGCTGGAAAATCTCGGCGTAGCCTGCCAGGGCGTTGATGCCCTCCTGTATGCGTGCGCCTCCGGAGTCGTTGAGTCCGATGCATGGAGCGCCCATCTTCATGGCCAGATCCATCACCTTGCATATTTTCAGGGCCATGGTCTCGGAGAGGGATCCTCCGAACACGGTGAAGTCTTGTGCGAAAATATAGACGAGACGGCCGTCGATTGTTCCGAACCCGGTCACGACACCGTCGCCGAGGATGTGTTTCTTGTCTTGTCCGAAGTTTGTGCAGCGATGTGTCACAAACATGTCAAGTTCTTCGAAGCTGCCTTCGTCGAGGAGCTGGGCAATGCGCTCACGCGCTGTGTATTTGCCTTTAGCATGCTGTTTGTCGATCGCTTTCTCACCTCCGCCGATACGTGCTTCGGCGCGTTTGTCGATGAGCTCCTGGATCTTTTCTTGCTGTGTGCTCATATATTAAATAAAAAATTTTAAGTGTTTCAAGAAAGAGGCTCTTATTTGTTGGGGTCCTCACAGAGTTCAGTTAGCACCGCTTCAGTCGATTTGGGGTGCAGGAAAGCGATGTTAAGACCGTCGGCACCTTTGCGTGGGGCTTTGTCGATGACCTTCACGCCTTTCTCCTCAACCTCAGCGAGCGCATTTGCCACGCCGTCTTCCACTGCGAATGCCATGTGGTGCATTCCGCCTCTTCCTCCGTTTTTCTCGATGAACTTGGCGATAGTGCTGTCGGGCGATGTGGCTTCGAGGAGTTCGATCTTAGTGTCGCCGACTTTGAAGAATGCTGTGGTCACTTTCTGATCTGCCACGACTTCCTGCTTGTAGCATTTCAGTCCGAGAACGTTCTCGTAGTATTCGATTGCCTTTGCCAGATCAGGCACTGCGATGCCGATGTGTTCGATATGAGAAATTTTCATGTCTGAAGAAATTTAATGGTTATTGTCTTTTAATTTCTATTTTTTTAGTTTGAATTGCCATGAATCTTCCATGGCAATTTTGTGCAAATGTAGCAAATATTCTTCATCCAATCAAGAAAAAATTGAAATATTAAAATATTATGGAGTTTTAGGCAAGTTTAATGCAATAATAATAGGCTATTAAGGAAAAAATGCCGATATTTGCAAAAAATTTATCCATCAGTTAGAAATTGATCATGGAAATAACACCTAAGGGGCTTGCAGCCCTGACCGGGGGTGTGGTTGAAGGAGATGGCGACAGAATCATCACAGGGTTTGCCAAGATTGAGGAGGCGGGCCCTGCCGATGTGTCCTTCATCGCGAATCCCAAGTATTCCCATTTTATCCATACCACAAAGGCCGGAGCCGTCCTTGTGGGGAAAGATTTCAATCCGGAAGGCGCTTTCGAGGCCACATTGATAAAGGTAGACGATCCTTATGCCACTCTTGCGGGGCTTTTGCGCTATGTTGAGAGCATGAAGCCCGTGCCGCAGGGTGTGGAGCAGCCGTGTTTCATAGGAGAAGGGGTAGAGCTCCCCGAGCATGTGTATGTCGGGGCGTTCGCGTATATCGGGCGCGGGGTCACTCTGGGCCGCAATGTCAGGATATATCCTCAGGCGTATATCGGCGACGGAGTCAGTATCGGCGACGATACGGTCGTGCGCGCAGGCGTAAAGATATATGAGGGGTGTCGTGTCGGCGCGAGGTGCATAATTCATTCCGGCGCGGTGATCGGTGCCGACGGATTCGGTTTCGCGCCTCACGACGGAGTGTTTGAGAAGATTCCGCAGACAGGCATCGTAGTCATAGAGGATGATGTGGAGATCGGAGCCAATACATGTATCGACCGAGCCACATTCGGCCAGACTACCATAGGACATGGAACAAAGCTTGACAATCTGATACAGGTGGCCCACAATGTTTCGATCGGACATAACAATGTGTTCGCGTCGCAGACGGGAATCGCCGGATCAACGCATATCGGCGATGGAAATATGGTCGGTGGCCAGTGCGGTTTCGCCGGACATATAAAGGTCGGCGATTACAATGAATTCGGTGCCCAGTCGGGTATACCGAATAATGTGGGGAGCGGGAAGCGCCTGATAGGCTATCCTGCGATAGAAGCCCGTCAGTTCGCGAAAAACCAGGTATATATCAAGCAACTCGGAAAACTTTTGTCAGAACATCGTAACATCAAATAAAATGAAACAACTAACACTTCAGGCGCCTTTCACACTTAGCGGAAAAGGCCTGCATTCAGGCATGGAGATCACTGCAACCTTCAATCCTGCCCCTGACAATCATGGCTATAGGTTCCGTCGTATAGATGTCGAGGGATGCCCCGAGATAGAGGCTTTGGCCGAGAATGTGGTCGACACCACCCGAGGCACCGTCCTGGGCAAGAACGGAGTGAAGGTAAGCACGGTTGAGCATGCGATAGCCGCGCTCTATGCTGCCGGAATCGACAACTGCCTGATAGAGGTGAACGGCCCGGAGCTTCCGATTCTTGATGGAAGCGCTATCCAGTATGTGGAGAAGATAGACGAGGTCGGAGTAGTGGAACAGAAGGAAGACAAGGATTTCTATATTATCAAGGAGAAGATGAGATTCAAGGACGACCAGTCCGGCTCAGTGGTGACCATCTATCCTGACGACCACTTCAGCGTTGAAGTGATGGTGGAATATAATTCCAAGGTGCTTCCCAACCAATTCGCCATGCTCGATGATCTTTCAGAATTCAGCCAGGAGGTTGCGAGCGCGCGCACATTCGTGTTTGTCAGGGAGATAGAGGCGCTTCTGCAGCATGGTCTCATAAAAGGCGGGGATCTCGACAATGCAATAGTTATCTATGACGAGCAGGTAAGCCAGGAGAGCATCGATCATATCTGTGATCTCGTCGGTGTCGATCATATGAGTCTCGATCGTCTGGGCTATATCAATCCGACCCCTCTTAAATGGGACAACGAGCCTGCCCGCCATAAACTCATGGATGTGATCGGCGACATAGCTCTGATCGGTCGTCCTCTTAAGGGAAGGGTAGTGGCCGTACGTCCCGGCCATACTGTCAACAACAAGTTCACACGCATGATCCGCAAGGAGGTGCGCCACACGGAAATCCAGTCTCCCTACTACAATCCAAACATCGAGCCTGTAATCGATGTCAACGGCATACGCAAGCTTCTTCCTCATCGTTATCCGTTCCTGCTTATCGACAAGGTGATTGAGATTGACCGCAAGCATTGCGTGGCTGTCAAGAACGTTACTGTCAACGAACCTTTTTTCCAGGGCCATTTCCCTCAGGAGCCTGTAATGCCCGGAGTGCTTCAGGTCGAAGCCATGGCGCAGGCTGCAGGAGTACTTGTGCTCAACTATCTGGAAGACCCTGAGAAATACAGCACATATTTTCTCAAGATAGACAATGTGAAGTTCCGCCAGAAAGTCGTTCCGGGCAATACGCTTCTGATGAATGTCAGCTTGATGACGGAAATCCGCAGGGGATGCGCTGTGGTGAAGGGATATGCTTTCGTCGGCGAGCGGATAGTCTGTGAGGCTGAGTTTATGGCTCAGATAATCAAAAACAAGTAAACACTCTCCACAGAACCCAGCAAACAGAAATGAATCAAATGTATTACGTCCATCCGGACGCGAAGATTGGAAATAACGTGAAGATAGGCAACTTCACGAATATCTATGAAAACGTAGAGATCGGCGACAATTGTGAGATACACGGCAATGTCACTATCTATCCCGGAGCCAGGATCGGCTCGGGAGTGAGGATATTTCCCGGGGCCGTTGTAGCCGCTATTCCCCAGGATCTCAAATTCCGTGGAGAGGAGACTTTTGCCTATGTCGGCGACGGCACTACTCTGCGTGAATGTGTGACAGTGAACCGCGGTACTGCCTCAAAAGGGAAGACCGTAGTGGGCTCAGGCTGTCTGATCATGGCTTACAATCATGTGGCTCACGACTGCCATGTAGGCAACGGGGTCATAATGTCAAACAATTGCCAGCTTGCCGGCGAAGTTGTCGTAGACGACTGCGCGGTGCTTGGAGGTGGATGTCTCGTGCATCAGTTCTGCCATCTTGGCCGCAATATCATGCTCCAGGGGGGTGCCCTTGTGAATAAGGATATTCCTCCTTTCGTGAAGGCTGCCCGTGAGCCGATCTCATATGTCGGTCTAAACACTGTGGGTCTCCACCGCCGTGGTTTTTCTCAGGAGGACATACAGGCCATAGGGGAGATCTATCGTCTGCTTTACCTTAGTGATCTCAATGTTACCAATGCCGTTCGCTTGATTCAGGACACTCTTCCTGAGTCGAAATATCGCGATGAGATTGTCAACTTCGTCGTCAATTCCGAACGCGGTGTGATTCGTTCCGCTATTTAAGGGAGCGCTCATTGACAGGACTGTCGGTATATATATACCGCAGACGTCAATATAATATGGTCCTGACTTCGGTATCGAGTCAGGACCATATTATGTATTGTCGGAAAGTGGCGGATGACGCATGTGCTGTTGCAGTCTTATGACAGCTTCATGAAAAGACATTCGCTCCTGCATATCCGGTAGATATGCAGGAGCGAACTATGTCGGTATGGTTGATTCCGTTATTATTTGAGGGCAGCCTGAACTGCGTCGTTGGGCACCATTTCCTCTTTGAAGACATAAGCGCCTGTCTTGGGAGATTTCTCCATCTTAATTATTTTGCTGTAGGTGCGTCCTTCGCCTTTCTGAAGAGACGCGACGGTTTTTTTTGCCATGGGTCAGGGATGCTTATTTTATTTCTTTGTGGATAGTCATTCTCTTAAGGATGGGGTTGTATTTTTTCAACTCCAGACGTCCTGTTGTGTTCTTGCGGTTTTTGGTGGTGATGTATCTTGACATTCCGGGCATACCGCTGGCTTTGTGTTCGGTGCATTCAAGTATAACCTGCACTCTGTTGCCTTTAGCTTTCTTTGCCATAGTTTAGAAATTCTGATTAAAGAGAAACGATTGTGATGTCTTTGAAGTCGAGATTGCCTTCTTTCTCAGCCTTTTTAAGAGCGGCGTTGAGTCCGATCTTGTTGATTGTGCGGAGAGCATGGGCCGAAACATTGAGTTCGATCCACATATCCTGCTCAACCCAATAGAATTTCTTCCTGTGAAGGTTGACATTGAATTTGCGTTTGGTGCGACGCTTCGAGTGGGAAACATTATTGCCCACGGAAGCCTTTTTGCCTGAAATCTGACAAACTTTTGACATGGCTGTTAATTTTTTATATTCAATAAAAATTCTCAAGGCTTGAGGCCGCCATCTCAGTTCTCATATCACCGCCAGGCGCATCAGATTGGCGGTTTTAAAGGATGTGCCCACAAACCGGGTGCAAAATTAGTAATAATTACTGAATTGTGCAAATTTTTTCGGCAGCCTTTTTTGTTATATACTTTTTCTCACGCATTCGCAGGCGGCTTTAGAGCGACAAAAGGCCTCTAATGATCTGAGATCACTTCAACATGGCGGAAGAAAGTGCATCGCAAAAATGGTGTATCAGTCGTCGTTAAGGTCTTCCTGCATTTCGTAGTTGTTGCGGAGAAGATTGATGAGCATGACCATGCCGTGGTTTGTGGCGCTCTCGATCACCTGATTGCGGTCTCCGTTGAAGTGGAGGCATTCGCTCACAACTCTTTCGCCATACTTGACAGCTATCCATACAGTCCCTACGGGCTTATATCTGGTTCCACCGTCAGGACCTGCGATTCCGGATGTGGCTATCGCGCAGTCGCTCTTCATCAGGGCGGCTGCCCCTCTTGCCATAGCCTCCACTACGGGTTTGCTTACAGCTCCATGGGCCGATATGTCGCTGCGAGGCACACTGAGCACTTCTGCTTTCACATCGTTGGAATAGCTGACGATGCTTCCGAGGAAATAGGCTGACGAACCGGGCACCTGCACTATGCGGTGTGCGAGGTTGCCACCGGTGCAACTTTCCGCACAAGCCACGGTCAGTTCCCGTTCCGTGAGAAGTTCGCCAAGCACCTGTGCTATTGATTTGTCTTCGGTCGTGACCACCTCTTTGGAAAAAATCTCGTTGAGATTGTTGTGATAGCGGTTCATCTTGAAGCGGAGCATTTCCACTCCAGAGTTCATTCCCGTCAGGGTGATCTTGGTCACAAGGTTGGATGATTCGATCGTGATCTTTACGAACTCCGGTAGCTGGGCCTCGAAATGCTTCATGACTTTGGCGAGCTCCTGACGTGTGTAGCCGTAGATGACGATGTGGCGTGTCTCCTTGTGGAGATTTTTGGCCTTCTTGTCTTTTTCAGTGTTGTAGTGAGTTGTCTTTTCCATTTCGCAGATTGGGAATTCAGACCGTCACCCTTGAATACGGCGGCAGTGAGAGGTCACAAAATTGGTTAGAGAGATATTTGAAATAACCGGCGGCGGCGACCATGGCTGCGTTGTCGGTGGTGAATGCTCTTTCGGGAATCCATGCCCTTACCCCTTTGCGACGGCAGAAGTCCGCGACAGCGTCCCTTACTCCTGAATTGGCAGATACGCCTCCCCCGATGGCTATGTGTTCCACCGGATATCTGTCGAGGGCCTGCCCGAGCTTGTCCATGAGGATGTCGATGATAGTGGCCTGCAGGGAAGCCGCGAGATCAGCCTCGTTATTGCGGATGAAATCCGGATCTTCCCTGAGATTGTCGCGGAGAGTATACAGGAACGATGTCTTGAGTCCGCTGAAAGAATAGTCGAGGCCCGGGATATGTGGTTTGCTGAACCGGAAAGCTTTCGGATTGCCGACAGCCGCGAGCCGGTCGATATGCGGTCCGCCGGGATAGGGGAGGCCCATTACCTTGGCGCATTTGTCGAAAGCCTCTCCGGCGGCATCATCGATGGTCTTGCCTACTATCTCCATGTCATAAGGACTGCGAGCCACTACAATCTGAGAATTGCCACCCGACACGAGAAGACACATGAAGGGAAAATCGGGCACCGGATCTTCAGGCTGCTTCCGTATGAAGTGAGAGAGTATGTGGGCGTGGAGGTGATTGACGTCAACCAGAGGAATGTCAAGGCCTACAGCCATGCCTTTGGCAAATGAAGTGCCTACGAGGAGGGAACCAAGCAGCCCGGGGCCGCGCGTAAAAGCGATGGCTGTGACCTCCGACTTGTCGATGCCTGCCTGGCGCAGTGCTTCACTGACTACGGGAACTATGTTTTGCTGGTGGGCTCTTGAAGCGAGCTCGGGCACTACTCCGCCGTATGCCTCATGCACTTTCTGGCTCGCTATGACGTTGCTCCGCAGGCAACCGTCGGAGATCACGGCTGCTGAAGTGTCGTCGCACGAGGATTCTATGCCCAGTATATTTACACTCATTCAGATATCTTTTTTCCATGCAAAGTTAGCGTAATTAGTTGAAATGTCAAAACGCACGGCGCCAATAATGTCGGGAGGATGTCAAAAAAATAGATGGCTAAGAATGGAAATGTAGTGCTTATATGGTGGAAAATGATTAATTTTGCATGTCATTTCCCGGATGTCGCCTTCCCCCGGCGGCGCCCGAGACAAACTATGAATAAAGTCAGAACACTATATAAAGCGGCGAGAGGCATATTGTTCACTGTGATCATAATGGTCGTGGTGCTCTATCTTGCGTCATATATTCTTCTTTCAGTGCCATCTTTTCAGAATTTTGTGAAGGGAGAGGTCGAGAAAGAAGCGTCGGCGTTTATCGGATCGCGTCTTGAGATCGGATCGCTGACGGTTTCTCCTTTTAATGAGGTGATGCTCCATGACGTCAGGGTGTTCGACCCGAACGGACGCCGTTGTCTGTCGATTGAGTCGCTCGGAGCCGGCATAAGGTTGTGGCATCTTCTCAGAGAGGGGAAGGTCGAGCTTAACTATGCAGAGATAATAGGTCTTGACGCGAATATCCGGCAGGCAGCTCCCGGCTCCCCACTGAATATCCAGTTTCTAATCAATGCTTTCAAACCCAAGGATCGCAACAAACCTCCTGCGAAGTTTGATCTGAATTTTCATAATGTGGTGTTGAGGCGTTGTGCTGTGTCGCTGGATAAGGAATGGATTCCGCGTTCCGTGGATAAGGATAGGACTGATTTCAACCACCTGCGGATAAGCGATCTTAAGGCGGATATCAATCTCCCGAGAATCGCCAACGACGATTTTATTGTTGACCTGCGTCGTCTGTCGTTCACAATGTCGGGAGGCCTTGATGTGGAGACTGTGGCTTTCCGGAGCCATATCACTGCAAAATCGCTCTCGGTGGAGAATTTTGTGCTCAAACTTCCGGCAACGGAAATACGTCCTTCCGACATATTCCTCTCATACGACGGATTTAACGACATCCCACGAGCCCTGAAAGAGGGTAACCATCAGTTTGTCATTGTTGATAACACCGTATCTCTTTCCGATTTCTCATGGCTTCTTCCGGACTTTCACCGCTACCAGGAACCATTGATGCTTTCTGTTGAGGCTGAGGGAAACTCGGATAGGGTGGATCTGAGGCGATTTTCGCTTGCTATGGAAGGTTCAGATCTTTTTCTCGATATCAAAGGTGAAGGGTCAGGTTTATCAGACAAAGAGAAATTTGCCTTTTCCATAGATGACATTAAGTTGAGAGCCGGCACCGAGGCAGTGTCAGAAATACTTCGCCATGTGCCCTCATTAACGGAGAAAGTCGGGCGTATCATCAGAAACACCGGAGACATAGAATTGACAGGAAGTGGCTATTTCAAGCGTGCGGCCGCAGTGGCTGAGGCCGATGTCAATATCTTGACATCCTGTGGGGAAATAGCGATATCGGGGAAAGCTTCAGGCCTAAGGAAAGGGCATGCAGCTTTTTCGGGCGAGGCATCGGCCGACCGTCTGGATCTTGGCCGTATGCTTGATGACAAGAGGATCGGTGTGGCTACTGCCGACGTGACGCTATCGGGAAGCTTAGCCGGGAATGACATGGAGGGAAGAGCGGAGGCATATATATCTGAATTCCTTTATGACGGAATCCCTTACGGCGGTATGGTGGCTGTGTTGGAGAAGACAGGAAAAGATATCAGTGCGGAAGCCACTATAGATAATGAGATGGCAAATGCCACTTTGGAGGGGAAAGGATATCTCGACGGTGCTGAATCCTGGCTCAACCTGCTTGCCGATGTCAGGTATTTCCATCCGTACCGTCTCGGCTTCCTTAAGAAGTATCCCGACTACACGCTGTCCGGAAAGCTAAGTGCGCAGCTGGCCGGCGACAATATAGACAATGTGACCGGCGAGGCACGTCTTACTGATGTGGAATTTTTTGCTCCGGAATCTAAATCCCTGTCGCTTGACCGGCTGCTTCTCACATCATCAATAGATGGGGATATCCGGAAGATTACTCTAAGAAGCGACTGGGTCGACGGGGATTTGTCGGGAACGTTTAAAGTAAAGGATCTGCCTTCGGCGGTGAGGAATATGCTTTCTTCCGCAGTGCCATGTATCCTTCCTCCGGTAAGTAGAAAGGATGAGCCAGCATATCTTTCTGATCTCCAATTCAATTTCAATATCAAGCCTGACAATACGCTTGCCGAATTCCTCAATCTTCCAGTGAGACTTCTTGTCGATGTGCCTGTCGCGGGTGGAATATCAGGCAGTGAGGGGACTGCGAATCTTGTGATCGATGCGCCGTATCTCCAGCAGGGAAAGAATAAGCTTGTGAGAGACACCCGTCTTAAGTTTGACCTTGACGGCAACGAGGGTACAGCGCGTCTTAACGCCTTCACTTCCTTCCCTGCCAAAAAGGGTGACATGGCGCTCAATCTTAGCCTTCTGGCCCAGCATGATGATATATTTGCCGATGTCAGCTGGGAGACAATCGGCACGGCTTTCCTCAACGGGATGTTATCTCTCGGGGCCAAGATCAGCAAAGATGAACTCAGCGGGAAACCTGAGGCGCGACTCGACATCAATCCGTCGGTGTTTGAATTCGGCACAACCAAATGGAATATCGACAAATCGGACATAACATACGACGACGGCATCCTTGACGTCAATGACCTCCGCATATGGCATGGCGGCCAGTTTATAGAGATTGACGGGCGTGCGTCATCCTCTCCCCTCGACTCATTGACCGTAAGGCTTGCTGATATTGATGTCGGATATGTTTTCGACACTCTCAACATCAATTATGTCACGTTCGGAGGCACAGCCACTGGAGACATAACCGCCCATGAGGCCCTCGGGAAGGAGCCGAAGGCATCGACCGACAATCTCTCCATCAAGGGTCTTTCGTATAATGGCGCTGTCTTAGGTGACGGAGTGATAAGCAGCCGATGGAACAATGCCGAGAAAGAGGTGGAGATTTTCGCCGATATCACAGGTGAGTTCGGCAGGAAGTCAACGATCGACGGAGGCATATGGGTGACCCGCGATTCCCTGAGTTTCGCCATAGACGCCGACAGGGTGCCTGTAGGTTTTCTTGGTCCCTTTATGTCAGCTTTTACCTCCGATGTAAAAGGTCATGCTTCAGGTAAAGCCAAGCTGTTCGGCACATTCAGCGACATTGACCTGACCGGGCGTATCCTTGCCGACTCTGTTGCTATAAAACTCGATTATACCAATTGTTATTACCACGGTACGGACTCCGTGATACTTAATCCGGGACGTATAGTGATTCCTTCGTTCCGTCTGTATGACCGCGAAGGCCATTCGGCAATACTTTCAGGAGAGCTTACCCACAGGTATTTCCATGAACCACGATTTAATTTCAGGATTTCCGACGTGAGGGGAATGCTGTGCTACGATACTAATTCAAAGATAAATCCAGACTGGTATGGCACATTTTACGGTAATGGCAATGCGATAGTCAGAGGCTGGCCGGGCGCTGTTTCTGTCTCTGTCGACATGACTGCGGTCGGAAATTCGCGGTTCACATTCGTGCTCAACGATACTCAGGCGGCTGAAGATTACCGTTTCCTGACCTTCTCCGACCGGCGTAAAGAGGAAGCGGAGCGGCTGAAAGCTGATTCTATCTCTCCCGTGATCTCCGCTCTCCAGAAAAAAATGGCCAAGGAGGAAGATCACCCTTCGAAGTTCATGATTGATATCCGCGGGTCGGTGACGCCTTCCACGCTTATGACACTTGTGATGGATCCGGTGGCCGGCGACAAGATCACCGCCAGAGGGAACGGCAGCCTTCAGATAGACTACGATTCGGAGAGCGACGAGATGCAGATGTTCGGAAAATATATCCTTGACGAGGGAAACTACAATTTTTCTCTTCAGGATCTCATATTACGGGATTTCAGTATACGGCGTGGAAGCAGCATATCGTTCAACGGAGATCCATTCAACGCCCAGCTCGACATAACGGCCGCCTATAGGGTCAACACGAATCTCTCCGATCTCGATAAGAGTTTTTCCACCGACCGTGATCTTGCTCGCACCAATGTGCCTGTCGATGCGCTCCTGATGGTCGACGGCGAAATGCAGCATCCCGACATAACGTTTGATATCGAGCTCCCCACGCTGACACGCGATGTGGAGAGAAAGGTGAAGAGCATAATCTCCACCGACGATATGATGAGCCGGCAGATCATATATCTTCTCGCGCTCAACCGGTTCTATACTCCGGAATACATGGGTGCGACAAGCAATGGTGGCGAACTGGCTTCAGTGGCGTCGTCGACATTGTCATCCCAGCTTTCCAACATGCTTGGTCAGCTAACCGACAAATTCACTCTTGCCCCGTCGTTCAGAAGCGACAAGGGTGATTTTTCCGACATTGAGGTCGATGTGGCGCTTTCGTCGCGACTTCTTGATAATCGTCTGCTCATCAACGGCAATTTCGGCTATCGCGACCGCAGTACGTCGCAGACCACATTTGTGGGAGACTTCGATATCGAATATCTGCTATCTAAAAGCGGCAATCTGCGTCTGAAAGCTTATAATCATTTCAATGATCAGAACTATTATCTGCGTCAGGCACTCACGACGCAGGGTATTGGAGTAATCTACCGCAAGGATTTCGACAATCCCTTCAGTTTTCTCAGAAGATGGCGTGAGCGCCATAAAAAGCATGAGGAGGATAGCGACAGTATCTCCGGGAATGACGACAAAATGGAAAATAGTGGAGAAAAAGTGGGTGATTCAGGAAAAAATGACTAAATTTGCAAAGACGGAAAGGCTTCGAATGCCTTTCGTGATATAATTATGTATAAGACAAATCTGCTCGGATGGCCTGGAAAATAGAAGGAATACTCGATCGGCTCGGCCTTAAGCGTGACCGCACACTCGGACTTGCTCTGAGTGGCGGAGGTGCCAAGGGTTTCGCCCATATTGGTGTCTTCAAGGCATTTGAGCAATTTGGACTCCATCCGGATATACTCTCGGGAGTCTCGGCCGGATCGATAGCGGCTGCTCTTTATGGCGCTGGCCTTACACCTGAAGACATTATCGAGTGTTTTACCGAGGCTTCGAGTCTTGATGATTTCACGGAATGGTCGATTCCAAAATATGGATTCATGAAGTTGGACAGATTCGGGAAACTCCTCGAACGCTGGCTACCGGTAAGGAACCTGGAGGATATGAAGATCCCCACTGTGATTTGTGCCACTGATTTCGACCATGCCAAGTCCGTGGGATGGGGAAAGGGTGAGATTGTGCCACGTGTGCTTGCCTCATGCTGCATCCCTATCATATTCAATCCTATCAAGATCAACGGGGTGAACTATGTTGACGGTGGAGTGCTCCGGAATCTTCCGGCGTGGGCTATCCGTGAATACTGTACGGACCTATACGGTATAAATTGCAATCCCATGAAGCGGGCCACGCAAGGGAGACCGTCGATAATCGACATTGCCTACCGTTCTTTCCAGCTTATGATGAAGGCTAATGTGCCTCAGGACATCCGTCTTTGCGACCATGTTATAGAGATCGAGAATATGAGCACAGTGAAGACATTCGATCTCAAAGGACTGCATAAAGGTGTCGCGATAGGCTACGATACGACCTGTCGCGCACTTGAGAAGATACTAAACGAATAAACCATAATACGAACCGCATCATGTACGACTCCAAGGAAAAACTGATAATCTATCAATTATTTCCAAGAATAATGACTAATACCAATGCCAACTGCGTGCCCTGGGGAACACTTGCGCAGAATGGCAGCGGTAAACTCAATGATTACACGTCTCATGTGCTCCGTAGCATACGCGATCTCGGAGTGAACTGTCTGTGGTTTACCGGAGTGATCGAGCATGCCACCAAGACCGACTTCTCGGAATACGGTATCGATCCCGACAATCCGAATGTGGTTAAGGGGGAGGCGGGTTCTCCATACGCCATAAAGGACTATTATGACATAGATCCGGCCCTGGCTGAGTCTGTGCCCGACAGGATGAAAGAATTCGAGAACCTCGTGAGACGTGTCCATAATGAGAACATGAAGATCATAATCGACAATGTTCCAAACCATACCGCGAGGGTATATCATTCCGACAAGGCTACCAATGGGGTGGAGGATTTCGGTCTCCGCGACAATACAAATATGAATTTCGCCGCCGACAATAATTATTACTATATCTCCAACCAGCTTTTCTATCCTTCGATCAATCTCAGTGCCGAGGGCGACAAACCATATGTCGAGTTTCCGGCAAAAGCTACGGGCAACGACTGCTTTACGGCGTTCTGCGGCCCAAACGATTGGTATGAGACTGTGAAGTTGAATTACGGACATGACTACAACGACGGCTCTGACCATTTTGACCCGATTCCCGACACCTGGCATAAGATGCTTCACATCCTGAAGTTCTGGGCCTCGAAGGGAATTGACGGATTCCGATGCGATATGGTCTTCATGGTGCCGCTCGCTTTCTGGCACTGGGCTATTCCCCAGGTCAAGGAGCTCTATCCCCATATATTCTTCATCGGTGAGATATATGATGTGGCGCTCTACCGTCCGTTCCTTGATTATGGATGCTTCGATTATCTCTATGATAAGGTAAATCTTTATGACACGTTGGTCGGCATAGAGACACAGGGATGGTCTGCGGCCCAGCTCACCGGATGCTGGCAGACAGTAGACGGCATCGGCGACCGCATGGTGAACTTTCTGGAGAATCATGACGAGGTAAGATTCGGATCGAGAGCCTATGCCGGAGATTCCCTGAGGGTGGTGCCTTCACTTGTGGTGTCGGCCATGATCTCGAGGGGACCTTTCCTGATGTACTACGGTCAGGAACTGGGAGAGCCGGCGCGCGACAATGAAGGTTTCGCCGGCGAAAACAACAGGACAACCATCTTCGACTACTGGAGCGTGTCGACTATTCGCCGTTGGTATCACGACGGAGCATGCGATGACTCCCTGCTTTCCCCTCACGAGCGCTGGCTTCGCAATGTCTACAAGAGCGTGCTCACTCTCTGCAACGAGCGTGAGGCTCTGCGTGAAGGTGCTTTTTTCGATCTCATGTATGTAAATCTTCGTCTGCCGGGTTTCAATCCACACACGAATTTCGCGTTTCTTCGCTATAAAGGGGACGACATATTGCTGATAATGGCCAATTTCTCTAAAGAGGCAGGCCATGTAAGCCTCGTCATTCCTGATCTCGCTTTCGAAATGTCGGGACTTGAGAGAGGGGAGATTGTGACATCCGATCTGCTTTGGGGAAAACCTCACAAACTCAATCTGTCGTCTACACTTCCGCTCACTGTCTATATGAGCGCAGGCGATGCCCTTGTGCTCCCTATTGGCAAAAAGAAAGCACTGACAGACCACAAAATGTCTGGTTCAGCCCTCAGAGGGGAAAAGAAATCCTCCGGAAAAGGTGGAAAATCGAAAAAATAATTTTAATTTTGCAAGTAATTTTTTACCACTCCATATCATGAGCAATTACCTTCCGCCCATAAAGGTTTTCGCAGGTACGAAAAGTCACTATCTGGGAGAATCGATCTGCAAGGATCTGGGCATAGAATTAGGCAAAATGAAAATAGAGACTTTTGCCGACGGCGAGTTTGAGGTCTCATTTGAGGAATCCATTCGCGGCGCGGAAGTCTATCTGGTGCAATCAACATTCCCCAACAGCGACAATCTGATGGAGCTCCTCTTGATGATTGATGCCGCCAAAAGGGCATCAGCGGCCACGATAGTGGCTGTAGTGCCTTATTTCGGCTGGGCACGCCAGGACAGAAAAGATAAGCCGAGAGTGTCGATTGCCGCAAAGCTTGTGGCTGATCTTCTCAGTGTGGCCGGAATAGACCGTCTCATCACGATGGATTTGCATGCCGACCAGATCCAGGGATTCTTTGATGTGCCTGTCGACCATCTCTATGCCTCGTCAATTTTCATACCTTACATTGAGAGCTTGCATCTGAAGGATCTTGTGATCGCTTCTCCTGATGTGGGAGGTGCGAAACGTGCAAACTCATATGCCAAATATTTCGACGTCCCCCTCGTGCTCTGCCACAAGCAGCGCGCCAAGGCCAATGTCGTGGAGAAGATGACAGTTATAGGTGATGTCACAGGCAAGAATGTTGTGCTTGTCGACGATATCAGCGACACCGCCGGAACTATAACCAAGGCCGCGGATCTTCTTATTGAGAATGGCGCCAATTCCGTGCGTGCGTTGTGCAGTCATGCCGTAATGAGCGATCCTGCTACGGAAAGGGTAAAGAACTCCGGACTCACCGAAATCGTGTTTACTGACTCCATACCCTACGGAAAAGAGAATCCGAAAGCTGTGGTGCTTCCTGTGGCTAAGCTTTTTGCCGATACCATCCGCCGCATCCACAACAACCAGTCGATTTCCTCGCAGTATCTGTTTAAGTGAAAAGTTTAGGGTTTCGAGTTTAAGGTTTAGGTCTCAGATCTTTTTCCCTGCCCGGCCATTAAATGATATTCAATCATAACTGAGTTTTTAAGTATCCTCATAAAACATACGGCCCCGGATCAGATCTGATCCGGGGCCGTATGTTTTATGAGTTGGTATCTTACCAGATTATCACACGTTCGGAAGCTGGACGGAACATCTTGTCTCCCTCCTTTATGCTGAAGGCATTGAAGAAGGGTTCGAGATTGCGGAGCGATACGTTCACACGGTTTTTGCCAAGTGAATGTACATCGCCTGTCGTAAGGGATCGGATTTCCTCATCCCTTATGTTGCCTGCCCAGAGATTGGCGAAATTCAGATAGAAAACCTGCGAGGGATCGAGACCGTCGATCTTTGCTGATTCCGAGGTGATATCGACACCTTTCTTTTTCTGTGAGTCGAGGAATGCGGTATAGGCCACACGAAGACCACCCTGATCGGCAATATTCTCCCCTAAGGTATATGTCCCATTGGCGTGCAGACCGGGAAGAACCTCGACCTCGTCAAACTGTGCGACGAGTCCTTTGGTCAGTTTTGAGAACGCTTCAGCGTCTTCGGGAGTCCACCAGTTGGTCATATTCCCTTCCGCATCAAATTGGCGTCCCTGATCGTCAAATCCATGAGTCATCTCATGGCCAATGACAACACCGATGCCACCGTAGTTTTCCGCGTCGCTTGCTTCGGGATCGAAGAAAGGTGCCTGGAGAATGCCTGCGGGAAATACGATTTCATTGTTTACGGGATTGTAATAGGCGTTGATCGTCTGGGGAGTCATGCCCCATTCAGTACGGTCTACGGGTTTGCCCCATTTTGCGAGTTCCTGTTGCTGCGACCACATATCGGCGTTATGCACGTTCTCCCAATAGGAGAGGGAGGGATCTATCTCCAGAGCGGAGTAGTCTTTCCATTTGTCGGGATAGCCAATTTTGACTGTGAAGGAGTTGAGTTTCTTGAGCGCCTGCACTTTGGTGTCGTCGCTCATCCAGGGGAGATTGATGATATGCTTGCCGAGTGAGTTGCGCAGGTTCTCCACAAGGCCGAGCATATATTGCTTGGAGCTTTCGGGAAAATATTCCTCAACATAGAGCTCGCCGATACCTTCTCCGAGCACACCCTCGGTGACTGCAAGCGCGCGCTTCCAACGTGGCTGCTGCTGCTCTACGCCACTCATGACTTTGTTGAACTGGAAGCTTGTGTCGCTGAATTTGTCGCTGAGATATGGTGCGGCGCCTGCCACATACTTCCAGAGGTAATAGTCTTTCTTCTCGCGGTCTGACAGCGTTTTCATAAGATTGTCAGACTGTTTGAGACAACGAGGATCGGTGACGATCACCATCTCCGGGGTCTGTATTCCCATTGTCTCTATGAAGAATGTGTCCCAGGGGAAGCTGGGGTAAGCTTCCTTTAGCTGGGCTATGCTGCGTGGATTGTACATGGCAGCGATATTGCGGCTTTCCTCGCGTGTCTTAGTGGAGTCGGCGAGGAGCGTCTCAATTTTCATGACGTTCTTCACGATCCTTTTAGCATCTTTCTTGCTGTATCCGGCGTTGATCATCTGAGCCTCGATCAGACGCTGGTAAGCCTCGCGCACCTCTTTGTTGCGTTTGTCGTTCTTAAGGTAGTAATCGCGGTCGCCGAGTGAGAGGGCGCCTCCCGACACATACATGGCATACTGTTTGCTGTTGGCGAGGTCTTCCATAGGCCCGGCTCCCATAAGGGGGGAGGAATAATTCTTCTGGATCCAGAGAAACAGGTCGCCCATCTCCTCCGGTTTTGCATTTTCAATGCGTGCGAGATCGGCCTTGATAGGCTCAGCTCCAAGTTTATTGCGGCGCACGGAGTCCATGGCTGTCTCATAGAGGGCCGCTATTTTGTAGGCGTTGGTGCCCTTGGCGGGATTTGTCTTGGCGAGATTGGTGACTATGCGGCGCACACGGTTATTGCTTGAATCGTTCAGGATATTGAACTGGCCGTAGCGGGCATATTCGGGAGTGAGGGGATGAGAATCCATCCAGCCTTTGTTGGTGTGCTGATAAAAATCTTCCGATGCCTTCACTGTCGGATCAAAGCCTTTGGGATCAAGGCTCTTCAGGTGTTCCTGGGCGCAGACTGCCGTAGAGGTGCCTGCCATGACCAGGAGAAACAATGCTTTTGAAAGTCTCATTTAGATAAATTTATTTGGTATATCGAATAATCATTGTCCGGTATGTATCATTGTTATGGCGTGTAAGAGGAAATACCCCCGTCGGGCGCCATGACAGTCAGGTGGAATTGATTTAGGCGGAAGCATGCCATAAATCTTACAAAGATAACGATAATTGTCGTAAGTTCAAAAATTTTAATCATTATTCTTTTTAAGTAGTCGGCATAAAGAAAAATCAGAAAGAAAACCTTTTATCATTTCAATATTTTTTTCAGCAACTTAGCATAGGGTTAATCCGCATAATAACCTTTAGCAAGAAACATGGCAATTGATTTATGGTCAGGAGTGAGGACGTGCGGGTGGAATATATGGCAGAGGCCAGCCGGAAATGATCCCGGTTGGCCTCTGTTGTCTATAAGCCGGTTTCAGAGAGAGGAATGATATACAATATCATTCTTTAAATTAAGGTTGATGATACGTTGCACGAGGCAATGCTTGTCATCATAGCTGTGATTGTCGTAGTAATCGAGAACTATGATGCCGGCTCTTGCAGGCCTGTTGCCTTCAAAATAATCCTTGATGAGATCAGACATTATGGGATTCATCGGTCTGTCGCATGTCGAGCCACCCCAGGCATACATATAAGGGGTGGTGATTCCTCGCATCCCGATGCTGTTGAAGGTGATGAAAAGGTGAGATTTATATTCACTTTTCGAGAGAGCCTTGAAAGATTCCTCTATCAGGCTTTTCTTTTCCATGGTGTCGTGTTCGACTTCTGCCCAGAAGTCGAAAAATCTGTCTTCCACATAGAATTTCACACCTCCTGTGGTTTCGAATGTGCCGCTTCCGTCTTGAGGCCAGTCGGGAGTGATATGTATGCCCCAGGGACCATTGTCCGCGGGTTCCACGAAATCCCTGAGAAGCACAATTTTCCCGCGACATTCACCTAACTTGTGAAGTCTGGTGTCGCGCAGGAAGCGTGAAACAAGTTTCTGGTTGGCCGGATCCTTGAAGAATACATTGAGATCACCGCCTATCGTTCCACTTTCCTCTTTAAGACGCATGATGATGGTCTCCGAAGGGTTTTCCGTGAGGAATTTATCACACCATTGCAACACAGTCTTAAAACTCAGATGGCAGGAAATTCCACCATGGTTCACGTTAAGGTGCTCGTCAATCCGCACATCAAGAAAACGTATACCGTCGTAAAGCTGCTCCTCTATTGTATAGTTCTGGCAGGAAGCGCTGTTCATGTCGGCTTCTTTTGTGCCGGAGTCGTGAGTGCCGGGAATGGATATGTCGTAAAGATTCATGTCATCGCTTAGATGCGACATCCAAGACTCGGAATGGTCGGAAAGGGGAGTGAACGACACCATGAATGAATTGTCAGCACCACTTGCATCGGCTATATAGAGGTTGTCGCCTCCGAGCCGGTTGATGAGGTCTCCGTCTTTCACGTCTTTGACAATCTCATCGTCATTCCCCCCGGATATATCCTTCATGATGCGGAATCTGACACCTTTCGGGCATACCACGGCATAGCCTTTGTTGTCAAGATACGGAAGGTTGAAATTACTGCTTGACCTGTGGCTCTGTCCCGACATATGATCTTTGGCTGAGAAGACATACGTCACGCCGTCTTCGGGAGTAAACACGGTATATTGCACCTCGAAAGCTTTCTCTGCGTTTCTCGGGTTGGCGATGTAGAACTTTGAGTTGTCCTGGAATGAAGTGATGGTTCCGTTGGTGATTCCGTTGGCATAGAAGGGATCCGTCCCTGTCTTGTCGATCTTGACATCGAAAGAGATCCCTTCGGGGCATGACCAGTAAATCGCGGTGCCTCCACCCATATCGCTTGTGGAGAAATTGTTCGATGATCGCTCTTTCTGGCCGTGTTGCGGTCCGGCCTCGCTCATCACTGTCCTTGAAGCCTGCCCGGAGCCAAGGTAGATAGGGGGCATGACTTCTTCCTCGACAGGAGTGTCATCGTCGCCACAGCTTTGAAAGAGGGGTAACGGCAATAAAAGGAATGCCGCAAATTTCATGATTTTCTTTAGTTTTTTCATGTGTCGTGAAATTGTATTGGAAAAACAAAATTTGTTAATTCGTGTGCGAAATTACTTCATTTGGAAAAATCCGGTATTGTAAAAACATAAATATACTTTTTTACAATTAAGATTTATATGGTTTTACAAAGATTTAAAGTAATATTGCCCGCTATCCACGGATTATTGAGTAATTTTGCAAACCGAAAACGAAAGATTATGCTTGATGCTTACTACAATGATATCATTCTTGCCGGATGGACGACGGCCCTGATTCTCGGATTGTGTATGCTTCTGAGTAATGTGCCCGATATTCCGACTTATCTTCCGTATATAAGGTCGAAAAGAATACTCGGCATAGCTTATATTATATTCGGCATGGCGATATCTCAATTCACATTTTTTGACCTCCGCAATAATTTCCCTACCGTGGCGGTCGCCCTTCCTCTGTCTTATTATTATCTTGAGGGGATCTTGTTCGGGATGTCGTTCTGTTCACTTCTCGACCGTCATTACATCTGCAGGCGCCAGAAGATGATTGATTTCGGTTTCTATTCGGGATTTCTTATTCTGGCATGGAGCGGTGCGCTGCTGGCTGCCGGAGTGATGCGGACAGTCATGCTGATATGCGCCTCTGTATGGTTTTTTACGGCGGCATCCATTATCTCGGTCAGGTTTTTCAAGATTTATCGTGCTTCAGTAAGGAAACTCGATGATTTCTATTCTGACAATATAGCCGTGTTTGTGAGATGGCTGCATAAGAGCACTTATGGGATAATCTTTTTCGGACTTTGTGGGTCGGTGCTCGCGTTCGCTCCCCGCTGGGGCAACGCCATATTTATGTCAGCCGGAATCGTGATGTTTGTATATATTTATATCTCATTCCAGAATTATATCCTTAATTACAGGAATGTGGAGATCGCGGTAGAAGAGAACATGACTTCTCGCTCATGCGATACGCGGGTTCAGACTGTTGATCTCGGAGAGGGGATAGAACGCTGGGTGTCATCGGGCGGTTACCGTATGCAGGGGTTGACTCTCGAAGATCTGGCAAGAGAACTCGGGTCAAACCGTTCTTATGTGTCGGCCTATATCAATTCAACGTTCAACTGTAATTTCCGGGAATGGATCAATGCTCTCAGGATTGACTATTCAAAAACTCTGCTGGCCGAGCAATCCTTTATGACCATTGAAAAAGTATCGGAGCAATCCGGATTCTCTACATCGGCTTATTTTTGCCGTCTGTTTTCCAAACGAGAGGGTATGACACCAACGAAATGGAGGGAATCAACCATTGGCGGGGTGGAGAAGTAAGCTCAGCCCCGGTCTGTCACAAGATTGTTGAGGATATTGGAGGCTTTAAGTTCCGTCTCCATCCATTCGTCAGCGGGATTCGACCTGAGGGTTATGCCTCCTCCCGCGAATACAGCAAATCTGTCATGCCCTAACTGCGCGCATCGTAGAGTGACGAAGAAATTGAAATCGGATGATGAGCGGAATGGCCCGCAGAAGCCTCCGTAGCATCCTCTCTGAAATTTTTCAGTGGTGATGATGGTCTTAAGTGAGGGTGCCTTAGGCAGCCCGCAGAGAGCGGGGGTGGGCGACAGTTCCCCGAGAATCTTTTCCAATGCTTTTGGATTGATGTCACAGAGAGGTGTGGCATAGATGGGGGTGCAGATGTGCTCCACGTTGCCCGCGGGCCGGGTGCAGGTCTGTCCCATTCTCACACTCATGCCGCTGCAAGAAAGGCAATCCATTATGTAATCTGCCACCATACCCTGTTCTTCGATGTTCTTTTCGTCCCATTCCCCATTCTCACCTACTGGTCTGGTGCCGGCGAGTGCCATTGTCCTGAGACCGGACTCTCTCCCGCTTTCAAGCAGCACTTCCGGTGTGGCTCCTATCCAGCATCCGGTAAGGGGGGTGGAAAAAGCGAACACGAATGAATCTGGGAATTTGCGGCAAAGTTCAGTGAATGATGCTGCGACATCCACATTCCCTCGTTCGCATAACACTCTTGCAGCCACAACCTTGCCATGCCCCGTTTCCCGCAGTTTTTCTTGTATTATCTTTATCTCTCTTTCGTGCTCCTCTCTTGAGGTTGATTCTTGTGGAAGAGGAGTCTCGACTGAGGATGACCTTATCATGTCAGGGCGGGGCCTGTAGGGAATAGTGACAGGAGGCTCTTCAGGATTGAAGAAGGATATGACGAATCCGGGATCGCCGATGCCGCGCACAACACCTTCCGAGGAGCCGAATGACACCATCATGTCGCCCGGCCGGCGGTAGGCGTAGAATGAAAGGCATGACGAGATGGCTCCTCTTATCTCTTCCCCGAGATCAGCCTCCGCCGAAGGATCGGAGAAGAAGATCATTGGTCCGTTGGTGGGGCGAACTGTGTTTCTGTCGAATCTTATTCCCATATGTCACTGCTGAAATTTAAGAAGTCGTTTTAAATGCAACGTTAAATCAGGGGTAGAATTTCAGTTTGTTTATTTCGCTATTGTAGCCACAAGCTCGAAAGGATATGCGGCTGTAATTTTTGCATTGACGAATTCTCCCGGAGTAAGCGTGTTGTCATCGATTATGACTTCAGGGTCTACCTCCGGAGAATCATACTGAGTCCTTCCGAAAGCTTTATCTCCCTCTATACGGTCGATCAATACCTTTTCCACACTGCCTACCATCCGCTCGTTGAGCCGAAGTGCTATCTCTTCCTGGATCTCCATGATTTTGTCAAGACGGCGTTGCTTTGTCTCTTCAGGTATATCGTCGCTGAAATTGCGTGCGCCATAGGTATCCTCCTCTTCTGAATACGCGAAAGCACCCATGCGGTCGAATTGCTGGTCTCTGACGAATTCCTCAAGTTCTTCAAATTCCTTTTCCCCTTCGCCGGGGAATCCGGTCATTAGGGTGGTGCGGATCCTTATCCCGGGCACTCTGCGGCGGATCTCATCAAGCAGCTTCATTGTGCCTTCCTTGTCGATATGCCGGCGCATGTTGGCAAGCACCTTATCTGATATATGCTGGAGGGCTATGTCAAGATATTTGCAGACATTCTCACGCCGTGCCATCACATCAAGAATGTCCATGGGGAAATCTGAAGGATAGGCATAGTGAAGTCTTATCCATTCCACCCCCTCTATATCTGCCATACGGTCGATAAGCTCTGCAAGAGCGTGCCGCCCGTAGAGGTCTGTGCCGTAAGACGAGAGATCCTGGGCTATGACATTGAATTCCTTAACTCCCTCCGATACGAGAGTGCGTGTCTCCTCAAGGATCTCTTCGATCGGACGCGAGGTGTGGCGTCCTGTGATCAGGGGGATCGCACAGAAGGAGCAGAATCTGTTGCATCCTTCCGAGATCTTGATATAGGCGGAATGGGGTGGGGTGGTGAGTGTGCGTTCCCACGATGCCGGGCGGTCTGTCGCTGTTTTACGGTCGGGAAGACCGGCTATGAAATTTTTCCAGTCGAATTTGCCATACCAGACGTCGACTTCCGGAATCTCCCTTTTCAGATCTTCCATATAGCGTTGGGAAAGGCATCCCATCACGATTATCTTGCCTATTTTTCTCTCTTCCTTGAGCGCGGTCAGACCTATGATGGTATCGATCGATTCCTCTTTGGCGTCGTTGATGAATCCGCAGGTGTTGACCACAACATACTCTCCGTCGGGATTCTCCGGATCATGGCGTGTGTCGTAGCCCTTGGCCTCCAATTGCTTCAAGAGCCGCTCCGAATCTATAAGATTTTTGGAGCAGCCCATTGAGATGATATCTATTCTATTTTTTTTGAACATTCCTTGTCACTTAGTCTGAAACAGTGATCTGACGAATTCATCGGCACGGAAAATCTGAAGATCATCTATGCCTTCTCCGATTCCTATGTATTTCACAGGTATCTTGAACTGATCGCTGATGCCTATCACGACTCCGCCCTTCGCGGTGCCGTCGAGCTTTGTCACTGCGAGCGCGTTTACCTCTGTGGCGGCGACAAACTGGCGTGCCTGTTCGAAGGCATTCTGTCCAGTGGAGCCGTCGAGCACAAGGAGTATCTCCTGGGGCGCATCGGGCACCACTCGTTTCATAACGTTCTTTATCTTCGTAAGTTCGTTCATCAGTCCGATCTTGTTGTGCAGACGGCCGGCTGTGTCGATTATGACCACGTCCGCCCCCTGAGCCTTGGCAGATGAAAGGGTGTCGAAAGCCACGGCTGCCGGATCGCTCCCCATCTTCTGCTTGATGACAGGCACTCCCACGCGCTCGCCCCAGATATCGAGTTGCTCGATGGCTGCGGCCCGGAATGTGTCGGCGGCTCCGAGCACAACCTTATTGCCTGCTTTCTTGTATTGCGCGGCAAGCTTTCCTATGGTTGTCGTCTTGCCGACACCGTTTACTCCGACCACCATTATGACATAGGGCTCTCCTGTCTTTTTCACTTCGAAGTCATCAAGGTCTTCTCCGTTTTCAGGACGTGCGAGCATGTCTGTGATCTCCTCGCAGAGAAGGTCGTTGAGTTCGTCGGCTCCGACGTATTTGTCGCGGGCTACGCGGTCCTGTATACGGTCGATGATCTTGAGAGTGGTGTCAACTCCCACATCACTCGTGATGAAAGCTTCCTCGAGGTTATCGAGCACATCGTCGTCGACTTTGCTTTTGCCGGCCACCGCACGGGCTATTTTCCCCCATACCCCTTCTTTGGTCTTCTGCAGACCGGTGTCAAGCTTTTCCTTCTTCTCCTTGGAAAATATTTTCTTAAAAAATCCCATATCTGAATGAGTTATGCGTCAACTGCCAAGAGAGGGAGTATTGGCGCCTCCACAATGACAGTCTTTTTGTTCAATATGCGAAATTACAAAAAAATATTCACATCTGAAAGAGAAAATGAAGCTCTGACACCGATCTGCAATCGTAATATGCGGTTTTTACTTATTATGTGCTGCCTTTGCAATGCTGTCGGTAGCCGTTGAGTCGACTGGAAGTGAGGAATTCTTATACTGGTCTTCTGTTGAGGAGTCGATATCCTGCCAGTCTTCTTCGATCCAGGTCGTGTTGTTTTCGGAGTTTTCTTCCGCTCTGCGTTCAATTTCATACCTGTTTTGCCTTTCGGATTCGTCCCTGGCATTCTCAGAAACAAGGACTCCGGTGGCTACGGCTGCTGTCAGGAAACCTGCCGCGCAGAGTATGCTCAGGGCGATGGCTCCGCTTGACGTCAACGGTTTTTTCGACAATCCTTTCCTCACAAGGAAGAATATGGGGCTCCCTAAGGCGAGTATAGCTCCTATTCCGCAGATCACTCCCCATTTGAGGATCTGGCTTTCATAACTGCCACTGGGTCCCCAGGGGAATACTACGCCGAAAATATTTGCCGTGGCATACATGATTAGCACGAACACACATCCGATCAATCCGATGGAGAGGGCGATGAGAATGGGTATGCCTATGATGAGCCCTATTATGATGAATATCTTGGTCACTAACCCGAAGGTGCGCGCCATTCCGTCGGCCACGGGTGATGCTGTGGCACGCGGATCGTTTATCCGTTCTCCTTTCTCCTCCATGAAGTTGTCGGTCACTGTCTTGCCGATATTTTCCACCGTAGGCTGTTCGCCCATCATCTGCATTCTTTCAAGAGGAGTGCGAGGCTCGGGTAGCACTATCCAGAGGATTATATAAAGCACCAGTCCCGCGCTCAGCGACGCTATCGTGAGCAGTACCGCGGCAAGACGCACCCATGTCGGATCGCAGTTGAGATACCATGCGATGCCGGAACAAACGCCTCCGATCATACCTGTCTGAGGATCTCGGTAAAGTTTCTTTCTCACCGGGGGTACTTTGGCCGTGAAGGGGGGAGGGGTAGAGCCGTCATTTACTGTTTCTTCGGTCTCTATTGTCTCAGAGTCCGGGCCTTCCGTGACGGTTATTGTCTCTTCTTCGGTTATCATCTCTTCCGGTTTACCCACCCGGCGTATCACAGCAGCTACGTCTTCAGCCGTGATGATTGTGTTCTGGTCGCCAGTCCGCTCAAGGAGCAGTTCGGCCACACGGCTTTCGATGTCGGTGATGAGTTCCTGTGAGTCCTCATGGTTGCGGAATGCACGTTCGATTGTGTCGAGATAGTCGCGGAGCAATGCGTATGCGTCTTCGTCAATGGTGAAAGGAAATCCCGCGACGTTTATGTTGAAGGTCTTTTTCATTTTCTTTTGGTTTTGTTGAATGTCATTGTTGATGAGTGGAATCTTGTTTACGAGGAATTCGTTTAGGTCATTCGCTCTCAATCTTGGCGATGAAAGAGGAGTTTTTGCGGAAATGGTTCACGTTGGAGACAATCTCGTCCCATGCGTCGCTCATTTCGTCGAGTGTGGATTTGCCGACTTCTGTCAGGAAATAATATTTCCTTGGCGGCCCTTTCGGGCTCTCCTCCCATTCATAATTGAGTTTTCCCTCCTTACGCAGGCGGTTGAGCAAGGTGTAGAGGGTGCCCTCCACCACTATGAGTGATGCCTCGCTCAGACCGTTTATGATGTCGGAAGGGTAGGCCCTCTGCCGGCTAAGAAGCAGGAGCACGCAGTATTCGAGAATCCCTTTTCTCATCTGCGACCTGATGTTGGAATCCGTTTTGGTTGTTTTTTCTGTCATTTTGTTTTCATAATTTGTAGCGTGTTCTAAAAGCTACTTTGTTTGGCGTTGCGTTTTTTTCTGATATTCCGGAAGCCGGATCCGGCCGTTGACCACGTGCCTCCGTTAATCACGCTGCAAAGTTAAGAATAAATTTAGTACCTTGCAATACATAGTACCGATTTATTTTGAGTAATTGAAAAAAATTAGTAGTGAGTCAAACTTAGTAGGGCCTTGATGAAAAATATTTCTCCTGTTTTGTGCATTAATTGGAAATATTTCATTATTTTTGCAGTGGTTTTGGTGTCGCCTTGTGCGATGAAAAGGGAACCGGGTGCAAATCCCGGACAGACCCGCTGCTGTGATTCCCGCGAAGACCATCGGAAAGAAGCCACTGTGATATCGGGAAGGCGTCGATGGTTGGGATAAGTCAGAAGACCTGCCATAGCCGCATATGTTTTGTGGTTTTCGGGAAATAAGACTTCAAGACAACATCTGGCGAGTGTCCATTCCATTCAGCGATAATATCTGATGGCAGGCCGTCATTATGTTGTGGAGAAGATTATTTCTTCCCGCAGAACGAGCCTGGAAGACTGGAATGACCTCGCTCATCCCCGCATTGTCATTCTTTATCTCACGGCAATCCCTTTTTCGTAACTGAAAGGGGGATGGAGAGTGTCTGTCGCAGGCATAACAGAGAAAGGATATGATTAGAAAACAGTTGAAATATTTACAGCTTTTGTGTGATTCCCGGTGTGGCCGTAGAGGTTACGCCGGGAACTTTTACTGCTTATGAAGAGATCTGAGACTATAAGGATAACAGGACTCTCGACAGGATATGCCGGTCGGCATGGTTCAGAAGTGGTTGTGGCCAGGGATGTTGACGCTTCATTGTGGAGCGGAGAGTTGACTTGCCTTCTTGGACCTAACGGCGCAGGGAAATCAACCTTGCTCAAGACATTGTCGGGTTTTCTCCCCCCGGTGGCTGGAACTATAATGATAGAGGGCCGTTCCCTTTCTGATTACCGTGCTTCTGATCTCGGGAAAGTGATCGGAGTCGTCCTGACCGATAAGCTTTCACTTCAGAATATGACTGCGGAAGAACTTGTGGCTCTCGGACGAAGTCCTTATACGGGTTTCTGGGGGCGTCTTTCCACACATGACCGCGAGGTCGTCGACGAGGCGATATCTCTTGTCGGAATCGGAAATCTTCGTCATCGTATGGTTCAGACCTTGAGCGACGGTGAGCGCCAGAAAGTCATGATCGCTAAGGCGCTTGCCCAGGAAACGCCTATAATATTCCTCGATGAACCTACAGCATTTCTCGACTATCCGAGCAAAGTGGAGATAATGCAGCTTCTTCAGCGGTTGGCGCGTGAACGCGGCAAGACAGTTTTTCTCTCCACCCATGATCTCGAGCTTGCGTTGCAGATTGCCGACAGGGTCTGGCTTGTCGACAAGACACTCGGCGTGAGGACCGGAGCCCCTGAGGATCTTGCCCTTTCCGGCGATCTTGCCCGCTTCTTCAGCAGGGAGGGGGTAAGATTCGATATGAAGACAGGATTGTTCCGCATTGACAGCCATCCTGTGCGCAGGATGAGGGTGTCCGGTTCCGGCCCGCGAAGAGAGATGGTAGTGAAGGCTTTGGCACGCAATAATATCGAGGTCTGCGACGATACTTCCATCCCGGAGGTGATAGAGATTGCAGGCGATATATATATATATGGAGGCTCGAAGACAATGTCGATAGCCGACCTTATGTCTGCTGTTGTCGGTATGTAGGCACAGCCGGCACATATTTCTTACGTATCCCACCCGGAGTCCGGGGCTTATAAACCTCGATATGGATTTCTACGGGTGGAATTTTTTTGTTAATTTTGCAGTCGGAAAAGAAGATAAGATGAAAAATATTAGGAATTTCTGCATAATCGCCCATATAGACCACGGCAAGTCGACTCTTGCCGACCGTCTGCTGGAGCGCACGAATACCGTTGTAGGCAAAGATATGGAGGCGCAGGTGCTCGATGATATGGATCTCGAGAGGGAAAGAGGAATCACGATCAAGAGCCATGCGATACAGATGGACTATGAGCTCGATGGCGAGAAATATGTGCTTAACCTTATCGATACTCCCGGGCACGTCGATTTCTCATATGAAGTATCGCGCTCGATCGCCGCATGCGAGGGGGCCCTTCTTATTGTCGATGCCTCACAGGGCATTCAGGCCCAGACAATTTCCAATCTTTATATGGCCATCGACAATAATCTTGAGATTATCCCGGTCATCAACAAGTGCGATCTCGATAGTGCCAAACCCGATGAGGTGTCCGATCAGATTGTGGATCTTCTCGGATGTGATTACGACGAGATAATACGCGCGAGCGGTAAGACCGGTATGGGTATTGACGAAGTCCTTAAGGCTATTGTCGAGCGTGTGCCTGCGCCGGAAGGTGATCCCGATGCTCCGCTCCAAGCTCTCATTTTCGATTCTGTTTTCAATCCTTTCCGGGGCATTATCGCCTATTTTAAGATTGTCAACGGCACTTTGAAGTCCGACGATTTCGTGAAGTTCGTCTCTACCGGCAAGGAGTATCACGCTGATGAGGTCGGTATCCTGAAGCTCGACCTTGCTCCCCGCAAGGAGCTCTCGGCCGGAAATGTGGGTTATATCATTTCTGGCATTAAGACTTCAAAAGAGGTGAAAGTCGGCGATACGATCACCCATGTGCAGTGTCCGTGCGATAAGGCCATCGATGGTTTTGAAGAGGTGAAGCCTATGGTCTTCGCAGGCGTTTATCCGATTGAGACGGAAGATTTTGAAAATCTGCGGGCATCTCTTGAAAAGTTGCAGCTCAACGACGCTTCGCTCACATTTCAGCCAGAATCGTCGGCTGCTCTCGGATTCGGTTTCCGTTGCGGTTTCCTCGGACTCCTCCATATGGAGATCATACAGGAGCGTCTCGGACGCGAGTTCGACATGGATGTCATCACTACGGTGCCCAATGTGTCGTATAAGGTTTACGACAAGAAGGGTAATTGCACCGAAGTACACAATCCATCGGGGCTTCCTGAGGCTACCCTTATCGACCATATCGAGGAACCGTATATCAGGGCTACCATCATAACTCAGGCTGATTATATCGGGCCTATCATGACGCTTTGCCTCGGCAAGCGTGGTGAACTTGTCAAACAGGAATATATCTCGGGCAACCGAATGGAGATAACATTCGACATGCCTCTGGGAGAAATAGTAATAGATTTCTATGACAAGCTCAAGAGTATATCCAAGGGTTACGCGTCGTTCGACTATCATCTGCATGATTTCCGTGAATCCAAACTCGTGAAACTCGATATCCTTCTCAATGGCGAGAGTGTGGATGCCTTATCCACTCTCACACATGCTGACAATGCTGTCAGGTTTGGACGCCGCATGTGCGAGAAACTTAAGGAACTTATCCCCCGCCAGCAGTTTGATATCGCCATCCAGGCTGCTATCGGCGCCAAAATCATAGCCCGTGAGACAATAAAGGCTGTTCGTAAGGATGTGACTGCCAAATGCTATGGCGGCGATATATCACGAAAAAGGAAACTTCTTGAGAAACAGAAGGCCGGAAAGAAGAGGATGAAACAAATCGGATCTGTCGAAGTGCCTCAGAAGGCGTTCCTCGCCGTCCTTAAACTCGATTAATCCTTCCCGCGTTTATTAATAGAGTTAAGTTGGAGTTTAAAGTTGAGAGATTAAATGTTAGAATCCCCTGACTTTTCACCCTTCACTCTTGACTCTTGACACTTCAACCCTAAACCCACAACCCTAAACCCACAACCAAATGAACATAGGCGACAAAATGCCTGACCTGTTGGGCAAAGACAGCGAAGGCAATGAGATAAAACTTTCCGATTTTCCTGGAAAGAAGTTTATCATATATTTTTATCCAAAAGATAACACTCCCGGCTGCACAGCTGAGGCCATTAGTTTCCGCGATAACTATGAGACATTCCTCAAGATGGGATATCAGATTATTGGAGTCAGCAAGGATTCTGAGGCGAGCCACAGGAAATTCGCCGAGAAACAAAATCTTCCGTTTCCGCTTGTAGCCGACACCGAGACTGCTTTATGTCAGCTTGCCGGAGTCTGGCGCCTGAAGAAGATGGCTGGCAGGGAGTATATGGGAGTGGTGCGTACCACCTTCGTCTGCGACAACGATGGCACTGTGACAGATGTAATCGAGAAAGTGATGACTAAGGCTGCAGCGGAACAGCTCTTTAAGCTTCTTGATGGCAGGGGAGCGGTCAATCCTGCTCCTTGACACTATCAACACGGCAATATCTGATACATTTTACAAGAATAGACTGAACACGTGCATCTGTCGCGCGTTTAGATATTAGACATGGGCGGCCACAGAATGATGTCTGTGGCCGTGCTCATTTCATTATAATGCTAATCTATACTCTATCTTGATTAACTATGGCAACATTCTACACCGCTCGGAAAACTATCAAGAATCTTACCAATGGAGGCAATGTGCTCATCGTCGCAACTGCATTGGCGCTTATCCTTGTCAATATCCCGTTTCTGCGTGATTTCTACAATTCCCTATGGACTCATGAGATGGCCCTGCAGATAGGTGAGTTCAACCTGTTCAGTCATCATGGACATCCCATGAGTGTGATGGCTTTTATCAATGATGCCCTGATGGCTGTCTTCTTCTTCTCGGTGGGTCTTGAGATCAAGAGGGAGATCCTTGTCGGAGAGCTCTCTTCTTTCAGGAAAGCGTTGCTGCCGATTGTGGCTGCTGTGGGTGGCATGATTGTGCCGGTCACCATCTTTTTCATCATGGGGCGTGGTTCGGATTATATCGACGGGGCCGCGATTCCAATGGCCACTGATATCGCATTCTCCCTCGGTGTGCTCGCGATGCTTGGCAACCGGGTGCCTATAAGTCTGAAGATATTCCTCACTACGCTGGCGGTGGTCGATGACATCGGGGGCATTCTCGTGATTGCAATTTTCTACAGCGGACATATCAGTTACTGGATGTTGCTTATGGCTGCCGGCCTTCTGGCTGTTCTTGCGTTCGGTGGGAAGATGGGAATACAAAGCAAGGCATTTTATCTCGGCATCGGGGCTTTCATATGGTTCCTCTTCCTCAATGCCGGAATCCATCCTACGATAGCAGGAGTATTGATCGCGTTCTGTGTGCCGGCTATTCCCGTATATGCTCCTAAGAAATACATTAAGACGATCCGCCAGAATATAGGATATTTCGCACATGAGGACGATGAGAAACTCGTAAGTCGCACTATTCTCAACAAAGAACAGCTAAACTGGCTCAAGGAGATAGAATCGGCATCCGACAAGGTCATATCTCCGCTTCAGGATATGGAAGATTCCCTTCATCCTGTTGTCAACTATATGATTGTTCCCATTTTTGCTTTCGCGAATGCGGGTATCTTTTTCGGAGATATGGATATTTCCGCTCTGTTCAATGGTGTCGCACCGGCGATAATAGTAGGTCTCGTGGCTGGTAAGTTTCTCGGAATTTTCCTGTTTTCCTGGCTTTGTATCAAATTGCGCTGGGCGTCGATGCCGGCCAATTGCAACTGGGCTCAGCTCGCAGCCGTGTCTATGCTCGGTGGTATAGGATTCACGGTGTCACTATTCATAGCCAATCTTTCCTTTGGCACTGGTGATCCATACCTCTCACAACTTCTTAACAATGCCAAACTCGGTATTCTTGTCGGTTCTTTCCTCGCTGGTTTCCTCGGATGGCTCTTTCTCCATATCACTCTTCCAAAGACTCCCCAACCCGATGAAGACTGAGTTTTCTTACAAGGTAGTATTTTTACGGAACTGATTGCGGAATTGTGTCGGAGTCAGGTCAAATTTTGATTTGACGAACCGGCTGAAATGTGACAATGAAGAGAATGAGAGGGCGTCGGCTATTTCTTCTAACGGACGGTTGAACTGCATTAGGGCGATAGTTGCGGCGCGTGTCAGGAAAAGTTCAATCCAGTATGTGGCAGGGCGCCCGCTTATCTTCTTGCTTATCTCGGTCAGGTAATGAGGAGTGATGCATAGTTGAGCGGCATACCTGTCGAGCTTACGGTTGCCCGTGCAGTCTCCGTTCATAAGCATTTCTATAAACGAGCGCATGATGCGTGCCGGCTGTGAATTTATCTCAAATTTACGGGCCGAACGGGCATGGATGTCATATAGGTCAAGTATATGGGCCTTGAGTAATGCGCCTGTCAGCTCTTCATGGAATATATGTCCTCTTTCGGAGTTCCGCTCCCGTATATTTTCCATATCCTTCCGGCACCGTCTGAAATCATTCTGATTCAGTTTCAGTACAGGATTCTCAATCAGTGAAAGATGTCCGAACACACCATAATTGCTTCGTATGGCCGATGTATGCACAACGCTTTCCGGAAAAAACATGATGACAGCCTTTACATCTCCGGAGAATGACAGATCCCTCACTCCAATACCTGGAGTGAGAATCACGTAGTCGCCTGACGATACGTGGAAACGGGTATGATTGCGGGTAAAGCTGAAACTGCCTTCCAGACAAAGTATATGTACCAGCAAACCTATGCTTTCTGAGAAGTTGAAGTTGCTGATATCATCGTCAAACGATATGCCCCCGGATAAAGTCTCTTTCATACGGCAAAATTAACCAAATACCACGAATTATGAAAATTTCAATCAGATTTATGTAAGCGGGATCTCATTAAACGGCAGTAACTTTGCAGCGTGAAAACAAAACATACAAAACTATGAAACAGGTAAGATTATATAATGGCATCATGATGCCCTCAATAGGCTATGGCGTCTTTCAGATTCCTCGTGAAGAAACAGAGAAAGCCGTAAGCGAAGCTTTAGAGACCGGCTACCGTATGGTAGATACCGCATCAGCCTATTTCAATGAAAAGGAGGTAGGAGAAGCCATCCGCAAAAGCGGTCTGAAGCGTGAGGACATATTCGTGACAACAAAACTGTGGGTGCAGGATTATGAGTATGAGGATGCCCTTAAAGCATTTGACCGCTCGATGAATAATCTCGGTCTTGACTATCTCGACCTGTACCTGCTTCACAAGCCATACAACAACTACTATGCCGCCTGGCGCGCGCTTGAAAAGCTCTATAAGGAGGGACGTATCCGTGCCATAGGCGTCACGAGTTTCACCGATGAGAGACTGCTCGACCTCACACTATACAATGAAATCAAGCCGATGGTCAACCAGGTTGAGACGAATCCCTATTTCCCACAGGTTGCAACACACGATTTTCTCGCCTCAGAGGGAATCCAGCAGGAGGCATGGTCGCCTTTCGCCGAGGGAAAGGAGGAACTTTTCACAAATCCGGTTCTTGTGGATATAGCTGAACGTCATGGCAAGACTGTAGGTCAGGTGGTTCTGCGCTGGCTCAATCAACGCAACATCGTGGTCATTCCCAAAACTGTCCGTAAGGAGCGCATGGCCGAGAATCTCGACATCTTCAGTTTCACACTCTCCGACAGCGAAATGGTAGCAATCACAGCCCTTGACAAAGGAAAGAGTGTGGTGTTAGATGCCAACGACCTCTCGACACCCAGATTAATTCACAACTTGAATATACACTGAGTACACACGAGATTTTTAAGAGAGTTCTCGTTGGAGAAGTGACTTAAAAACCTAATCTCCATTTAGCAATACTAAGATAAAATAGATTGTATATCAGGACAGACTCATATCGGGTCTGTCCTTTATAAAATCACCGATGGCAGCGGTTGACTTGTCACAGCACCGCATAGCGCAATCGGTGCCAGGTTTCAAGTATTCTCGTACCGGCACATTATATGATTCACACGTTGGCATACCATATCTTCATGGAATGTACCACAAACAGTTGAAGCCTGTAATCCGGAATCAGGCCCCTGTCTCGCGGGCGATATCCTCCTTTTGAAGTCGGGCCAGAACTACTCCGCCATTGGATGAGATATCCGGGGCATTGAAATCCACCTGTAATTTTGTATAGTAAAATTTGTACTCTTAACAAATATTAACTATAAGATGTAGTTATAACTATAAAATATAGTTGTATCTTTGCAACATCAATATATGGTATATGGAAAAACTAACTGCTAAAGAGGAAGAAGTTTTGGAATTATTCTGGAAGAATGGCCCGCTTTATGTGAGAGAGATAGTAGAACTTTATGAGGATCCCAAACCTCATTTCAATACTATCTCTACTATTGTCCGTGCCCTTGAAGAAAAAGGATATGTATCACATACGCCAAAGGGAAAATCTTACCAGTATCATGCTATCGTTGCAGAAGAAGATTTAGGGAAGAAATCCTTATCTGCCATAGTTGGAAGGTATTTCAAAAACTCTTACCTTCGAGTGGTTTCCTCATTAGTGGAAGATGGTGATATTCCATTAGAAGATTTAAGAAGTCTGCTTGATGAAGTGGAAAAATCCCATAAAGATAAAACAGACTGAATATGGGCGAACTTTTATCATATTCTTTATCCGTCTCAGTTTTTGTTTTGGTGCTTTTCTTTGTGTTGCACCAAATAGTTGATCGCAGCACGGATTTCCGCTTTAACAGAGTCGCTATATTATGCGGATTGGTGCTTTCGCTTTCGCTCCCGTTTGTTTATAAAGTCGGGGCAATATTATTCCCGATTGATATTGCTGTTTTCAATAATGGGGATATTATCAGTGATAGTCTGACACTATCAGAAACGCAGGATATCACAGACAACAGAACAGTCGGTCGGACAAAATCCTTCCCATGGCTTCAAACAGCTATTGTCATTTATTTATTTGGTGTAGCAGTTTTATTTATTCGGGAAATAATCTCCTTTATCCGCCTATTCAAAATGATGGCTCAAAGTGAGAAAGTGAAAACAGACAATCATACAATCTGCCTAATCAAGGAAAACATTGTGTCGCCATTCTGTTGGGGGAATTATATATTCTTGCATGATCCAGAATTTGATAACCCGGGATGCATATATACCCACGAAAAGGCTCATGCCGACAAAAAGCACTGGATAGATCTCTTTTTTGCTGACTGTTTCTGCATTTTACTATGGTATAACCCATTCGCGTGGATGACGAGACAGCTCATGAAACTAAACCATGAATTTGAGGCAGACTGTGCGGTAATTCGTGCGGGAATTGACCCGTACGATTATCAAAGATTGTTGGTTGTCAAAGCTATGGGAAACAGATTCTTTACATTGGCTAACAGTTTTACAGCAGGCAAGCGAAGTTTCCGCAAGAGAATCCTCATAATGAACAAAAGGCACTCCTCAAGGAAGCCATTGCTGGTCGCTCTCTGTGCAATTCCGGCGATAGCTTTAGCGTATGCGGCTATATCTGTGCCTGTCTCATCACAGATTCTTTCAAAAATCTCCGATTATAGCTTTAACAGAGTATCCTCATCGTTTCCAAAACAGTCTGCACCTACAGCGCAAGGTTTAGCTGCTGCAAATGATGTGCCAGCGATAGAACGTGACACTATTACGGTAATACCATCCCCTTTCGAGGACCAGAGTGCATTGGCTGATATCATCAAGTTGGCTATTAAAACCATACAACCCTCAAAGGAGACAAAAGTAAATGTCGAGATTGTCGTGGCTGAGGATGGCACGGTCAAGGATGTTATAACAGACCCTACCACAGCAGCAGATATTGCAGCGGCTATCCAAAGGGAATTTAATGGCATCAGATTCGACCAGATGACCTACAATGGAAGGTTGGTAGAAGTCCGTTTCAACGTCCCGATTCAATTGAATAAACCGGAGTAGTCACAACCATATATATAACATGTTTGGGTGTCAAACAATTGGCATCCAGCTAAATCCTTACCCTTATGAATAAGTTTTTAATTGTATTAATGGTTTCGTTTTGTTCTGGGCTCCAATCTTTTAGTCAGAGTAAGATAACCGGTGTGATAAAAAATGACAAGGGTAACGGTGTGGATTTTGTCAGTGTTATCGTAGTGCCATCAAATGCGCCGAAAACTATATTGGCATCAGCTTTTACAGATGAAAACGGCAAGTTCAAGATGTCGGTAAAGAGCGACTGCGACAGTCTTATATTGAAAGCAGCCAGTCTGGAAATTGTTCCGGCTCAGATTACAGTTCCCAACCGTTCGGGTAACTTCGAAATAATAGTGGATAACCGTGCCGTTGAACTTAAGGAAGTTGTTGTAAAGTCCAAGAAAATTTACTCTCAAGGCGATACTATCAACTACAATGTCGGCTCGTTTCTTTCGCAGACAGACCAGTCCATTGCCGACGTATTGAAAAAGATGCCGGGCATATCGGTGTCGGATGCCGGACAAATTTCTTATCAAGGCAAACCGATTAAAAACCTGTATATCGAGGGACTTGACCTTATGAAAGGACATTACGGCATTGCCACCAACAACATCGACCCCAACAACATCGCTACCGTGCAGGTGCTCGAAAACCATGAGGACATCAAGGCGCTCAAAGGGCTGCGCCCGGAGGAACAGGCGTCTATCAACCTGCGGCTAAAAGAGGGTGTCAAGGGTGTGTTCAATCTCATAGCCACACTCGGAGGCGGCTATGGCGATGAGGGATTGTGGAACAACTCGGCTATCGCAACATATTTCCGTCGAAACAGCCAGTTTCTCGCCACCTATAAGGGCAACAATACCGGCGAGGATTTGTCGCAGGAACTTTATTCCTTCGACAACGATTATTCGCGAACAAGTAATATCTCGTCGATCTCAATGCCGTCAGCTCCCGGCATTGACAAACGGTTTTATTACTTCAACCAATCCCACAATGCCACGTTCAACAACGTATATCGTGTAGGTAAGTCGGGAGAGTTCGGTATAAACGCAGCTTATCTAAACGACCGCGACACCCGTCGTAATAATTCGTCAACCACAAATTTCTTTCCTGACGGTAGTCAGAACATTGTGGACGAGGTCATGCAAGGCACCTCCCGTATGCAGAAGGCATACGGCGACCTTACATATCTTAACAACGGCGATGAGAATTATCTGAAAGAACAACTGAAATTCGACTGGAGCACGACCGACGCTGACAGCCGTATTCTTGCCGGTGATCATGATATAGCGCAGATCGGGAAAACGGACACATACCGATTGCTCAATAAATTTCACATGACCCACCGTAATTCGGAGGATCGAGGATTTGAGATCTCATCACTTGTCAACATGGAGAAACGGCCACACAGCTTGACCGTCTCGCCGAATCTTTTCCCGGATATGATAACGGGCGATATGCTAAATCAGCATGTTGATTTCCGAAATATATCCACCGAAAACAGCGTGGGATTATTGTCGGCTCTTAAAGTCGGCAACTTCACTCTGCATCCGTCAGTAATCGTCAACTATCATCACAACGCGCTCGAAAGCCGCCTTGACGCGATGCGCAATGATCTTACGCTTGATTATCTCGATGCCGGCCTCGGAGCTGAGATAATGTTCACTACCCGAAAGTTCCATGCTTCGCTCTATGTGCCGATGAAATACAGATTATTCCGGCTTAACAACAAATTGGACGGTATCCCCACCGACAAAAACCGTTTCCGGGTGGAGCCGTCATTAAACCTGACGTATAAAGTCAACAGCAGCCATAATCTTAACGCTTCCGCCGCGCTGAATTATATGACTCCCTCCATTGAGACATTATATTCAGGTTACATCCTGACTTCATACCGTCAACTGTCGGCTTATGATGTAGCCGGGCTATATGAAGGCATGAATCAGCACTATGCGCTGAAATATGATTTCAAAAATATTCTTTCAATGAGTTTTGCGGGAGCGGAAGTCGCATGGTACAGACAGTCGCCAGATGTCCTGTATGGTTCTTACTACGACGGTATCGTACAGCGTACCATAAGCCGTCGTACATCGGAGAACAGCGATATGCTGTCTACAAAGGTTCATGCGAGTCAGGGATTCGACTGGCGCCGTCTTAAAATCGGAGCCTCGTTTGAATACTCCTATTATGACAGCCCACTGCTTGTTCAGAATGCGGTGGTGTGCTACACGGGGAACAGCTTAGGCGTTAACGCAGACATAAGCCTGACAACGTTCAAATGGCTTTCGGTGTCGTATCAAGGCAATTATTCTCAATCCGCGACACAACAGAAAGGATATGAGCGGTTCCCGTGGCTACGCACAGTAACCAATAAAGGTACTCTTGATTTTACAATTCCCGTAGGTATTACACTGACGACTTCGCTTTACCATTATTATAACAACTTCAATGACGGCGACCGTTCATTCCTTCTTCTCAACGCAGAGGCGAAATACACCATAAAGCGTTTCAGCTTCACGCTGTCATGCGACAATCTGCTCAACCGCAAGTCGTATGTATATTCCAGTCTGTCGGCTCTCACAGAGTCAAAGGCAATCTACAACATACGCCCACGCAGTGTGTTACTCAAAATCCGATTCAGAATATTCTAAAAACCACCGTTATGAAATATCTTTTATCTCTACTTTTTGTTTTCCTGTGGATAACAGGTGCCGCACAGCAAACCTGCTCCCGGATAATTGACTGCGCTACCCCTGTCGATACAGCAAGATACAAGGTTACATATTCGTTAAAATATAAATTCCACCCCGACCAAAGAGATGCCTATAACGACACACGGATTGTGCAGATCGGGAAACACAGGGTCAAAGATTACAGCGACATAATCAACTACTTCGATTCATTGGCAACCGAACAGGTAAGACGCGGAGCGGAATCGTATTCCAATGTGTCGGGCAATCCGTGGCCTTTGGAAATCATCAGACCCATTCGAGGTGAGAAAGCCGATTT
>ERZ836877.406-NODE-406-length-75642-cov-9.075767_pt1 | contig 75642 bp, 64 predicted proteins | sample MGYA00519469_ERZ836877 | MGnify/ENA primary metagenome ERZ836877 (study PRJEB31850, sample SAMEA3708809) | human gut metagenome | biome: human gut; feature: human-associated habitat; material: faeces | place: China | collected 2014 ...
GTTCCTCCTAATATCTACGCATTTCACCGCTACACTAGGAATTCCGCTTACCTCTCCTGCACTCCAGTCTGACAGTTTCAAAAGCAGTCCCAGAGTTAAGCCCTGGGTTTTCACTTCTGACTTGCCATACCACCTACGCACCCTTTACACCCAGTAATTCCGGATAACGCTTGCCCCCTACGTATTACCGCGGCTGCTGGCACGTAGTTAGCCGGGGCTTCTTAGTCAGGTACCGTCATTTTCTTCCCTGCTGATAGAGCTTTACATACCGAGATACTTCTTCACTCACGCGGCGTCGCTGCATCAGGGTTTCCCCCATTGTGCAATATTCCCCACTGCTGCCTCCCGTAGGAGTTTGGGCCGTGTCTCAGTCCCAATGTGGCCGTTCACTCTCTCAAGCCGGCTACTGATCGTCGCCTTGGTGAGCCGTTACCTCACCAACCAGCTAATCAGACGCGGGTCCATCCTGTACCACCGGAGTTTTTACCCCTGCACCATGCGGTGCTGTGGTCTTATGCGGTATTAGCAGTCATTTCTGACTGTTATCCCCCTGTACAGGGCAGGTTACCCACGCGTTACTCACCCGTCCGCCACTCAATCACCAAATCTTCAGTTCCGAAGAAAATCAAATAAGGTGTTTCGTTCGACTTGCATGTGTTAAGCACGCCGCCAGCGTTCATCCTGAGCCAGGATCAAACTCTCATGTTCAATGTTGATCCAAGTTCAAGAAGCACTAGCTTCTTTATCCTTGTTAATTACTGTTCTCTATAAAGAACGTTCGTTGATTTTTACTAAAATCATCTGAAAAATTCATTAGAATTTTCAAGGTTGTCTTATTGTTCAGTTGTCAAAGATCTTTTTGTGATCCGCTTCTTGTGTGCAAAAAGCTTTATCATTTTATCACAGTTCTTTTTGTTTGTCAAGAACTTTTTTAATTTATTTTGTTATTCTGAGCTGTTCTGCTCTGCAACAACTTTTATATAATATCATTTCTGATCTCATCTGTCAAGAACTTTTTTAACTTTTCTTTCAGATCTGATCTCTATTGTTCTGATCGTTCTCCGTCAGCAACTTTTATAGATTATCACATCTGATCACTTGTGTCAAGAAGTTTTTTTATTCTTTTCAGAAGCCAGATCAGCTCCGATGTTATATTTTCCTGCCGCTCTTTCAGCGACGTTGATTATCTTACCACAGCTGTATACAGTATGTCAACAGCTTTTTTATGTTTTTTCGATAATTATTTTTGCCATCCATATATTGTGTTTTTCTTTATCAAAGCTACAATATATGGATGGCATTTTTCATTTTATAATAGATACGTTATATTTATGGTTCCCGAAATTTAAATACGCACTGTATTTTTCCTTCATGATATCTAAAAATCCTGCATTCTAAAATATTTTCTTCATAGAATGGTTTCATTACCCAGAATCTGTCTTTTCCTGATTTTAAATAGAAGTTTGTCATCAGCTCATATTTTTTCTTTTTTGCATACTGCTTCATATCCTTTGAAAATTTTGCTATCTTTGGATAATTATTTTCGGATACGCCTTCCTTCTTCTTCAAATTTTCCAAATGATTTCCCTTTCGGTATGTTACCTCATCTTTCTTTAAATCAATGACTATACTCTTAAGTTCTTTATCATCTTTAGCATTGATTGTTTGATCTTTTGAATTATATCTGCATTCATTATAAATTAGATATTTTTCTCCATCTTTGGATGGATAAAACATTGTTGATTCTTCATTATAATAATAATTCATTCCATATGGATGCAAATCTATGATCTTATTGATCTTATATGTATGATTCTTCTTGTTCTCATTCAGCACAAGAAAGTAATTACCTATCACAGCTGTGATTTTCTGATCAGCAACTTGTATGATATCCAAGTCGTTCAATTCTTCCTCTTTTAGATTCTCGTAAAAATCCTCGTAGCTCATTGTCTCTAGTTTCTCTGTTTTTACAACTTTTGCATCATTTGTATTCGTCTTCTGCTTTGACTTTGTTGTCTGATCCTTCTGACATCCTGCAAGTACGATGATCAGAAGTAACACTGTCATAGATAAAAATTTCTTCATAGTTAACTTTCCTTTCCTATCTTGCCTTTATTGTTTTAACCTACCATATTTTCATTATATCATTTCTATATTTATCCATCAACTTTTTTTACTTTTCGTTCATAAAATTCTCCTATAAAACAAAAATGCAGTTCTGCATTTCCTACATACAAAACTGCATTTCTTCTATAATAAAATTTATTACAGATATTCTTCCAGCTGATCGATCGAACTTTCATCCGTTGACCAGCTTGTTGCAAATCTCACAACCGTATGGTTATCATCGTATTTCTCCCAGAAACCAAATTCTACATTCTCGCTCAGTTCTTTCATCTTCTCATTCTCAAGGATGATAAACTGCTGATTCGTTGGAGACTCTAAAAAGAATGTATATCCTTTCTTATGGAAGACTTCTTTTAATTTCTCTGCCATCTCAATCGCATGTTTACTGATTTCAAAATAAAGATTGTCTGTAAACAGGGTATCAAACTGGATTCCCAGCAATCTTCCTTTAGCTAATAATGCGCCTCTTTGCTTGATCTGTGTCACAAAATGTTTTGGTGTATTATGATGTGGAAATACGACTGCTTCTCCACATAATGCTCCTACTTTGGTTCCCCCAATATAAAATACATCACATAATTCTACAATTTCTTCTGGTCTCAGATTATTTTCTTTACTTTCAATTCCGTAACCTAATCTCGCCCCATCAATGAATAATGGAATTTCATAGTTCCTGCAGATATTTGAGATCTCTGTTAGTTCCTGTTTCGAATACAATGTTCCATATTCTGTAGGAAATGAGATATAAACCATTCCAGGATATACCATATGTTCGTGATTATCGTCTGAATAAAAATCTTCGATACATTTCTTAATATCTTCTGCTGCTAATTTTCCGTCCTTTTCTTCTAATTCGATCACTTTATGTCCACTATATTCAATCGCACCTGCTTCATGCACACTGACATGTCCTGTTTTTGCTGCGATCACGCCTTCGTAAGGAGCAAGCATTGTGCTGATGATCACCTGATTTGTCTGTGTGCCTCCGACTAAGAAAAAGACTTCTCCATCTGGACATTGAAATGCCTGTTTGATCTTTTCTTTTGCCTGTGCACAATATTGGTCCGTTCCATATCCACTCATGTTTTCCATGTTTGTTTCTAGTAATCTTTGCATAATTACCGGGTGTGCCCCTGCGATATAGTCACTTGCAAATGAAATCATATTATTGTCCTCCATTTTTCTTTCTGATATATATTTTAGCACAAATTTTTTGCAACGAAAAACTATAACATTATTTTCTACCTGACAAGCTTCATTCATAGTTCATTTAATCCTGTCCTTTCATATATTGAAATACCTTTTTATATTTCATTGATATTCTGGAAGTTGGTTTTGCAAACTATCCCCCCCCCCAGAAATTACTATTGCAAATAAAAAATTATGATATATTAATGATTCAGGTTAAAAATTTCTTTTAATCATTTTTTTCGGTTATCTATCGTCTTCATTAAAAATGCCCTGAACAAAATGTTCAAGGCATAATAAAAATATTTGAGTTGTTTATATATAAAAAGACAAAATATGCGTATTAAACAAATTTTATCTTTATTATATTGATTTTTTTGCAACTATATGTGTCCCTACTTTGCTTAACAGATAGTAAATGAATAATCTATATCTTCTTCTGCACTGATACAATATTCATCTTCTACATTGCTGCCCCAACTGTCAATGCCTCCAACACCTCGAACCGCTCCATAAATACAAAGAATCGTTCTTCTTGCTGGTGGCAATTCTTCATGATGCAATGCATTTTCAATTTCAGATGCTGTATAAGGTAAGCATGAAAAAGCAAATGGCTCATCTTTTTTCTCAATACGAAGTGTTTGAGATGAATAATCTGTCCTGCTATTATCGAGACTCATATGTCTTACAATATCTACCCATTCTGTATCCATTCTCATACCACATTCCTGTGGAACAAGATATGGTGTTAGGCTCAAATCAGAAACTTCATAGACTCCTTCTATTGCTCCTGCTTTTCTATCTGGATAAGTTTCTCCTGATAATCCTTTATATAAATATTTATCTGCCAACGTTGGCATAACAAACCTCATACCAAAGACTGGGAATTCAGGTAATCCTTTAACACCATTATAATGCACATTCACCTGAATTTTTCCTGTAATATCTACCGTATATGTTACAACAACCGTTGTAGAAGGAGTATTGATTGTTTCATAAGTATATTGAACCCTGATCTCATCAGCTGAAACATCTCCTTCATAACTATTATTATCTGGTGCATATATTTTTTGTACTTCACCATCCATAAAAACCTGAACATCTTTACAATCGATAAACATATCGGCTGAAAGCCAGCTTCCACTCTTAATATGAAATTTACTTCCTCGATCATTATCTGTCAAGGCTCTCCAAAAAGTAGGCTTTGGACAGCGATATAACCATTCATATCCATTTTTTACTATAGATTCTAATCCACCTTGTGCATAAGAAAATATATAATTAAATTCTTTGCCATGTACACCAAGTGTATAATCACCATATACAACTCTCAATTTGCTTTTATCTGTATAAGCCATAGTAATACCTCACTTCCTGCATTGCTGGTTTTTCTTTTCGATCAGCAAATACGATTCCATTTCCTGAGAATTCGTAGTCTGATGGCCTGTCATCAAAGTCTCCTCCATAGCGTAGAACTTCTTTTCCTGTTACATGATCTTTTACTAAAATTGCTTGATCAATAAAATCCCATATAAATCCACCCTGATACATTTCAAATTCATCAATCAGTTTAATATAAGAATCAAATCCTCCTAAGGAGTTTCCCATATCATGCATATACTCGCAAAGAAGATATGGCTTCTTCGGATGGTTACTCAGATATTCCCTTATCTCATAAGGCTTTGCATACATACGACTTTCTACATCAGATATGGTATCCTCATACTGTCTTGTATAGAAGGAGCCTTCATAATGAACTAGTCTTCCATCCTGTCTCTCCTTAAAGTAAGTATTCATAGCCTTAATATCATCACCTGCATAGGATTCATTTCCAAGTGACCAGAAAAGAATAGATGTATGATTCTTAAACGTCTCATAATTTGTTCTGGCTCTATCTACTACAACCTCTCTCCACTGTGAAATGGATCCTGGGATATTGACTGACGGCTCAACCGCACCAAGCTTCTGCCATGAGCCATGACTCTCTAAGTTTGTCTCCGCCATCACATAGATTCCAGCATCATCACACATGTAATACCACGGAATTTGATCCGGATAATGGCAGGTTCTTACTGCATTGATGTTGTTTCTTGTCATACAGTTTATATCAGAAACCATATCCTCCAAGCCGATGCATCTTCCGGTTTTTGGATTCCACTCATGTCTGTTAACACCATTGATAATCAGTCGTTCTCCATTTAAAAGCATTACCTTGTTCTTGATTTCAATTCTTCTAAATCCAATTCTGTACGGAACAACTTCTATGATTTCTCCATCTGCTTTTAATAATTCGATGTAAGCCTTGTAAAGATATGGCGTATGATTATCCCACTTTTTAATGTCTTTGATATCGTCTGATATGCTGCCAACAAAGTCTCCATCTTTATCTTCTAATTCAATATTTCTTTCTAAGATAACCTGGTCATCCACATTTTTTAATATAATCCGTGCACACACATCCTGATTTTCTGTAGCAGATACACGAATATTTGTATTTAATGTTCCGCTCACATTATCCTCATTCAGCACCGGATTCAACCACATATCCTCCACATGTGCTTCCGGAAGTGCTCTAAGAGATACATTTCGGAAGATACCGAAGAAGCGGAAGAAATCCTGATCCTCTAAGAATGCTGCACTGCACATCTTGTGAATCTCAACTGCAAGCACATTATCCTTTTCCCTGATATATGGTGTCAGATCAAATTCGGATGGTGTAAAGCTGTCTTCTGCATAGCCTATAAATTCACCGTTCAACCATACATACATCGCCTGCTCCACACCTTCAAAGAACAGTCTAACTCTCTTACCACAAAGCTCCTTATCCAAGTCAAATTTTTTAATATAAGAACCAACCGGATTATACTCAGCTTCGCTGAACATTCCTGTTCCATCTCCTGCACTCTCTATACTGTAAGCACCCCTTCTGTAGGTCTTACCTTCCCAAGGATACAGGGTATTGATATAACGAATCTGATCATAACCGGCAAGCTCAATATGACCCGGAACCATAATCTTATCAAAATATGATGTATCATAATCCTCTTTATAAAAATCAGCCGGTCTGCTCATCGCATTTCTGCTAAAACAAAATTTCCACTGTCCATTTAATGACTGTATTAAGTTGTGTGAATTGCTGTTCAACGCTTCATAATTTGTGAAATAGTCATGATCGCTATGTGCTGCAATCTGATTCACTCTGAATATTTCCGGATTATCAATCCATCTGATATCTGCGTTCATTTTCATACCTCGCTTTCTAATTTTACATTTAGCCCCAAAAGTAAATATTCACTCTGGAGGCTATTTCTTTATTCCATACTTTCTTTTAACTGTTCGTTTGCACCTTCAATATTCATGAATGAAAGAATGATTGTGATAATCAAATCAAACGCAAATGGTAACCACAAGTACATAACATTCATCATACTGATACAGCTTGCTGACTGAACAGCTGCATTATTAACATATCCGCTTGCATCCAGTAACCATCCTGAAAGTGCTACACCAATACCACCACCAAGCTTTGTACCAAAAGATGTACACGAAAACATAGACCCATCAATTCTCTTACCAGTCTTAAGATATGTATGCTCTGAACAGTTTGCGATAACTGCTCCAACATCACCTTGCCAAGGTCCTTCACCAAGAGATGTTAATACGGTAAACACTAACATAAGAGGAATGCTTCCTAAATATCCAGCTACAACAATTCCCAAACGACAGATTGTAGCAAATACATAGCTGTACTTATTAAGCTTGTACATTCCTCTTGCTTTTGCAACCAATGTAGGTGTGATAGCAAGTGCTATAATCAATGGAATATTAATTGCCCACGAGAATACACCGAAGAGTTTCTGATTAAAAAGCACATACGTCATAAAGTAAGTTCCAACGCTAAGCATAGCTGCTCTTAACTGCTGAAGAATATATACAACGCAAATCATGACAAAATATTTATTAGATATAAGTAGCTTAAATGTTTCTACCAATGTAAGCTTACTGTCTTCTTCCTCTTTTCCATCTCTAAGCTCCGCATCAGAAAGTTCCTTAACCGAAAAGCATGACAATGTATTTGATATGATACCAACGATACAGTATATGATTGCTACAATTCTCCATGCTGCTGCCCCACCGCCAAATGATGCTACAAGTCCAAATGTGATGGACTGAATCAAAAGATTGGTACCAAATGAGAACATAAATCTAAATGAACCCATTTCAACACGCTCTTTCGCATTCTTTGTTACAAGCGATGTCAATGCTGCATAAGCAATATTATTTGCTGTGTAGAATACTGCGTTTAATAATGTGTATGCAATAAAGAACCATGCATACTGTGCAGTCTTGCCCAGACTGGTTGGAATAGCAAATACACCAAACAATGTTACAGCACATCCAAAGAATCCATAAAACATCCATGGTCTGGCTTTTCCCATCTTGCTCTTTGTTCTGTCAATCATAGAACCAAAGAAAATATCTGATACACCATCAAATAATTTCGATACAGCAATTAATGTACCGACAATACCTGCATTTAAGCCTATGGTGTCTGTCAAATAAATCATTACAAAAGATGTCAGAAATGCATATACAACATTTCCTGCAATATCGCCTGATCCATAACCCACTTTGTTATACCATTTTAGGTATTTCCTCTCTTCCATGTAAAAATTTCTCCTTTCATTTACCATAATGTTTTCTCAATTTCTTTATACATAGTATATATATAATTATTGTCAAAGACCATTTCATAAATTATTCAAAACATACACAAAACAACACTATCAACAAAAAAATGTATATATTTTTTTGTTTTTTATTATTTTTAACATACACTTTTTTGAACTTTCATTGAAATTCTATCAAATTTACATAAATATAGAGATATTTTTTATCATTTCAAATTAAAATAGACAGTATAGTTGTAAAATGGTAAAATTATATAGTAAATATAAGTGAATTTTTGCATCGATCTTTCATATTTTCGATTCATTCTATATGTAAGGAGCTATAATGTATACAAATAATGCATATCTAAACAATTCAACCATTGACCGAAAAGACAAATCCAAACCTCTTGTCATAACTATGTGTGGAACTTATAAATTATATACACGTCCCAAACTCCCCACATGGCGACCTCGTGGTAGACTAGATTTTCAATTACTCTATATTGCTGCTGGAAAAGCACATTTTCATTTTGATAACAATGATGAAGCAACTATTGTTCATGCTGGTCATATGGTTCTATATCGTCCAAAAGAACCACAAAAATACGAATATTACGCAAAAGATCAAACTGAAGTTTACTGGGTTCACTTTACTGGAAACAATGTCACGAACCTGCTTCGTTCTTATGGACTTACTAATAAAAAAGTTTTTCACTGTGGATCCGGTGCAGAATATCAAAATCTGTTTTGTTCTATGATAAAAGAATTGCAAATGTGCCAAGATGGTTATGAAGAAATGCTTGAAATATATTTACGACAGATTTTTATCAAACTTCAGCGACATTTTAAATCATCTCTCAATTCTGATAATTCACATGCTTTCGAAGAAATAGATAACGCAATCTCTTACTTTTGTGAACATTATAATGAACCAATTAATATTGATGATTATGCCAAAGAAAATCATTTTAGTACTAGTTGGTTTATCCGTAATTTTAAATTATACACTGGGATTACACCAAAACAGTATATTCTAAAAAAAAGAATATATAATGCAGAGGCATTACTTCAAAATACACAATATAATATCAATGAAATCGCACAGATTATTGGTTATGACAATCCTCTGTATTTTAGCCGTGTTTTTCAAAAGACAAAAGGAATATCGCCTTCTGAATATCGCAAAAACATATCACAACGTGTATTCAATTCTCCTTCTTTATAAATTTTGTATAAAAAATAGAGATACTTTGTAATTAAAGTATCCCTATAATTTATCATCTGTCCGATGATTTACTTTCACTTATTTTCTTAAAACTAAAATGCTTCACAAACCGCTTAAATTCAAGGATTTTTAGATATTGTCCTTTTGTATCAACACCATACTCTCGATATGTATCGTTTCCACTTAAGGAATGCACAGAATCAGTCTCGTTCTCATCAAAGGAATGCACATCTGCATTCTTCTCTTTTTCATTCCTTACTCCTTGGTCACAGTTTTTTTTTGCATCTTTAATTTCGTGTTCCAACCCTGTTTTATATATGAAAGTAATCATATATGGATCTTTATTACCATCTTTATCAATGCCACCTATAATGACTTTTTCAATTATACTTTCAAATACATGCCTGTCAAATTCTTCTAAAATTTGATTATTTTTTAAGGTATTTCTAAAATTATTAATTCTATCAGAAAGAGTATCTTTTCCATCCAATTCTTTCTTAAGATATTGTAACTCATTACAATCTTTTAATAAAGCACTTTTTAATATCTCTTCCTTTTTTTCATAAACATCTTTTGGTATAATTCCATCCAAATAACCATCTGCTAACTTATTCCTCTTCGTCTTAGTTCTTTTAATTCTCCCTTCTATTTGCTTAACTTCTTTCTCTATTTTCTCATCTTTTAAAATTACCTCTATCTTATCTAATAGGTCTTCCAAAATATCCTGATTATTTTCACATAATATTTTATATGATTCTACAAATGCTTTTTCTATTACCACCTCTGGTATTGCTTTTGATTCAGGGCAAAATCTTTTTCCTTTTTTCGCAGATTTTACACATTGCCATATTACTTTTGAATATTTCGAACTACTATGCCAAGTTCTTCTTGATAAATTTGATCCACAAAAATAACACTGCAACATACAGCTAAATGCATATTGTCTTCTAATTATAACTCTGTTCGATTCCGTTGACACCTTTGCTCGTTTCAAATTTCTTGATATTCGTAATTCCTGTGCTTTTTCAAAAACTTCTCGTGGTACGATTGCTTCATGATGTCCTTCTACATAAAACTTATCTTCTTCTCCATTATTCTGTAATCTTCTTTTCGATATTGGATCAACTGTATAAGTTTTTCCCTGTAACATATCTCCCATATATTTTTCATTTTTTATGATATTTAAAATTGTCGAACATGTCCATTTACAATTATTATACGTGAGAATTCCTTCTTCATTCAATTCTCTTGCAATTACAGTTCCTCCAGCCCCTTGCAAATATCTATTGAAAATATGTCGCACTGTTTCTGCCTCTGCTTCTACAATTTTCAATTCTCCTGTTTCCTTATCAAGGTCATAACCTAAGCAACGATTGAATCCTACTAATTCACCTCTCTTCATTTTCATTTTAAGGCCCTTCTTTACATACTCAGAAGTATTTTCTACTTCCTGTTGTGCAACAGAACTTAAAATTGTTATTAAAAATTCTCCATCTGTTAATGTATTAATTTTCTCAACTTCAAAATAAATTGCTACATTTTTTTCTCTTAGCAATCGAACATATCTTAAAGTATCCAATGTATTTCTTGCAAATCTTGGGATACTCTTTGTAACGATCATATCAATTTTTCCATTCATACAATCTTCTATGAGTCGTTGAAAATCTTCTCTCGGTTTTACACTTGTTCCTGTAATAGCTCTATCAGCATAAATTCCAACAAATTCCCATTCATCATTCTTTTGAATTAAGTCTGTATAATATTGAATCATAGAATTATAACTTTTAATCTGATCTTCATCATCTGTGCTGACTCTACAATATGCTGCAACTCTAAGTTTCTTAACTTTTCTATGAAAAGCTCCTAAAACTGATTTGTTTCCTTGTATAATTTTTACTTTCATTTTTTTATCCTTTGCTATGCTGTAATGCTACACATTCTAATAAAGTCAATTTTTCACGTCAAATAACTAAATCAGACAAAACTCCATATTCTTTCATTAATTCTTTCTTTATCTTTTCATATTCTTTCTCATCAATTAGTTTTTTGTTCAATAATTGCTTTAACATGGCTATTTGCATGCTATATTTTAATATTTCATCTTCTTCCATAAATTAGTTCCTTCCTATTTAAATAGAATATTAATCCTACAAGCATCCCTGGAACCAGGACCGCATTGGAATCTCACCATCTCTATGGACTGATCTGTATCAGAAGTATCATTATTAAAAAGCAACATCTTCGCCAAAGATTTTCCACTCTCTTTTTACAATCAGATATTTGTTCGCTCCAAATCATCTTTTTAACTTTGCGCCACCGTGGCGCAAAGTGCATAAAATGATTCATCATGGCGTATCCATTGAAGGGCTTTGTTGCCTTACACGTCTTGTAGGATCATATTTAATTATCAATGTACCATTAGGAGAATTTCTCCCTTCTACATATATCTCGATCTGATTTACCAAAATGTTCGGTTTTTCAACGTATTTTTTTAAGAAATTCATTGTTCCATTTTCTATTTTATTTTTCCATTTATCTATGTTATATTGGCTATATAATATAAACAGATGTTCGGAAGAGAGGTGTTGACTACGGCTAATTTAAATAAAATCAAACAAGATACTATATTGAAAAATTTTTGGAAAAATAATGACCGATTTGCTGATCTTTTTAATACTTTCTTATTTAATGGCGAAGAAATATTAAAACCTGATGATTTAACGGAAGTAGATACCGATGTTTCTTCTATGTTAAAATTTAATGGTCATGCTGAAACTGTCCAAAAAATATTAGATGTCGTAAAAAAGACCGCTTATGGAATCGACTTTATGATTCTAGGTCTTGAAAATCAATCTCATATTCATTATGCAATGCCATTACGTCATATGATAGGGGATGCATTTTCTTATCTAAAGGAGTATAATGAAATTGTAGCTAAGAACAAAAAAGAAGGTAACTTTGCTTCTACGGACGAATTTTTATCAAAATTTAGAAAAACAGATCGTCTGCATGGAATGGTAACACTCTGCATATACTATGGCGAAAAAAAATGGGATGGTCCATTCTCCTTAGTTGACATGCTAGATATTCCTGATAAGTTGAAATTTATTTTTTCTGATTATAAATTCAATCTTATTCAATTGCGATCCTGTAAAGATTTACATTTTCATAATTCTGATATAAACACCGTATTTGATCTTAGCAGTTCTATTTATAATCGTGATTATGAAAAGATCAACAACTTATACAAAAATCAACCAATTTCTCCAGAACTTGCACTGGTAGTTGGAGCAATTACAGAATCCCAGGAACTTATTGATCACGCTTTAGAGAATGAAAAGAAAGGGGCGATTAATATGTGTACCGCTTTAGAAGAACTACAAAAAGAGGGCGAAGTTAAAGGAATTATTCAAACTTACAAATTACTTAATCCTGATCAAGAAGCTGCCCTTAAACTCATCATGAATAAGTTTTCTTTGTCACAGGAAACGGCTCTTGCTTATATAAAAAAATATTGGTAAACCAAAAGAGGTAACTTTGCGCCACGATGGCGCAAAGTTACTTATTTTTATGTTTAATGAAATATCCAAAGAAATATACTTTATTTTTAATACAGAAGAAGACTTTTATTATTGTCAATAAAAGCCTTCTTGGGTAATTCTATTTATATTTTCTTTTTTGTACCTTTATCATGGCATATGAAATACATCCGCTTAAAACTGCAGCAATGATCCACAATAATGGTTCTTTAAAGTCTCCAGTTTTCACTCTTCCTGTTAAAATTCCAGTTTTCCTTTTTTTCGTATCATTCTTTTTTAATATTTTTTCTTTTTTTACCTCCGAAATAGGTTCTTTTTTATTACTTTCCCATGCACTTTTTGGCTGTGCTGTCACATGATATAATAAGGAACCATCTATATCTGCTGGAATACTGACTAAAAATGGATCTGAAATATACCGCTCTGTTTTTCCATAATGTACTTCTTTTGTTTGCGCAACTAAATATAAACCATTTTTTAAATTACCAAAAAACAATCTTCCTACTTCATTTGTCTGATTATTTGTACCTTTTATCTGATGTTTTTTTGCATATTGGTACAATTTTATTGCCTGTTTTTGTCGTGACTGTGCATCTTCCTTTGTTAAAGATACTTTAGATTGCTTAAACTGCTCATTTAATTTCCATATTCCATCTGTAGTACCTTTTCCAACTTGATACAAGACAAAATCTGCTTTGCTTAATGCAATCTCCTGATCTCCTTTGGTTCTTCCTTTATACAAAATGCTGATGGACCCTTGTGCTGTCATTGCCATTATCATTTTTCCTGATACTGAAAACAACGCAAGGATGATCATAACTGTCAGGATTTTTATAAACTTTTTTGAAATCCTCATTTATTTTCTTCCCCCTTGCTGTTTTCTTCTTCGTATTTTTTCGACAATCTTTACAACTGTAAATATAATGATCAGCATGCCAACGGTTAAAATCAAAACTCTAACTGCAAATGGCAATTCTGGCGTAATCTTCTGGTCTGGTTGTTTTTTATTCGCTTCTACATATGGGATTCTATGCCCTCTGACCAGTAATCTATGTGTATTGATCGCATATGGTGTACATGTTACCAGTGTTGCATAATCCTTTCCATTTGTAATGGATAATGCTTTTGTATCACTGGGCAATACTGTAAGAATCTGATCAATCTCATATGCAAGTGTTTTTCCCAATACTTTGATATAAAATACATCGCCTTGTTTTAACTTGTCTAAATTCGTAAATAATGTTTTCGTAGGCAAGCCTCGATGACCTGTCAATACAGTATGTGTACTTTTTCCTCCAACTGGAAGAGACGTTCCTTCAAAATGTCCAACACCTACTTGAAGCACACTTTCACTGGTTCCATGATAAATCGGCAATTCTACTTTGATGGATGGAATTCTTACATATCCCATCATCCCATTTCCATCAACATTTAATAATGATGCATATCTTTGATCGATCTGTTTTTTATTAGATGAAAATGGATCTTGAAGTTCTATATTTCCTAACAGTTCCCTATTGTAAGCTCTCGCAGCTCTTATCATCTTATTTTTTTCTTTTTTGCTTAGTTCTTCACTTTTTTTATCATAATTTGATACGACTTTCGAACTATTTTTTTCATCTAAATAACTACTAACACTTGGATATATCAGTACGCAGAGGGCAATTAATAATACGATGATCCTTATAATATCTTTGATCTTCCTTTTTTTACTTTTCTGTCTTTTCATTGTCTTTTCTCCCACTGCTTATCATTTTCTTACTCTATGCTTCTTTTTTTCGATCTTTGATAAAGCTTCCTGCGACTCCTAAAATCAAAACTCCTGCAATCATTGAGAAAATGATTGTTCCTGTTCCACCTGTAGATGGAAGAATGGTTCCTGTATTATTTTTTACTGTTAAAACCTGTCCATTTGCACCCTGTGCTGTTAATGTCCAGTTTGCCTCATTCTCATCAGTACTTTGATTAATCATAACTTTAATCGGACCAGATACTTTATTGTATCCATCTGGTGCTTTTGTCTCAACCAGATAATAAGTTCCTGCTTCTAATCCATTCAGCTGCAAATTACAATCTGCTACAATATTATTGACTTTTTGACCAATGGATACCATTTCTGTATTCGTACTTTTTTTATCAAATATATATCTTCCATCTGCCTTTTTCGTTATCGTAATAGCATTTATATCTTTATTGGCATCGTCTTCCTTCGTATACAATTTAAATGTTGCTCCTGCCAACATGTTGGTTTCTCCACTATCTGTTTTCTTGATCTGTAATGGATACGTTGGACTTTTTACTTCTCTTGGCGTTGTTCTTACAACATTTTCAGGATCATCACCATATTCCAGATATGCCTGATTATTTTCTGTTACGACTGCATCTTTATTTACAATTGCTTTATATGTAACTGTAAATTCTTTTCCAACATTTTTCTGATTTTTCTTACCCACTCTGATAAATCTAATTCAAATTTTCTGCCCGTAATGGTCGCCTCTGGAGCTTCCGTCGGTGTTCCTTCAGGATCTTTAATTTCAACTGTTACATTTCCATCATAGTCAAGACCATCTGTTAATGTATCTTCAATAAGATATTGATACTCCTTATAACCTGTTGTATCTGGAATTGTTCCTGTGATCGTATAATGAATTGTCTCTCCTATATTTACGGTTGTTACATCTTCTTTCTTTGTAATATCAGGAGATTGCCCTTTTAAATATACTTCATTCTCGTTTCCATCTACAGAAATTAAAGAAGACTGAATTTTCTTTGTTCCTGTCTGGTATACAAGATAATATCCATAATCAAGATCTTGGAATGTAACTTCATTGGATCCTTTTATAATCTTTCCGCTATTAGCTGTTTCTTTTATATTGCCATCTGCCAAAACTTCTTTTGCAAACTGATCTGCAAAATTTTGTATCTCATCAGAATTTTCTTCCATCTTACTTAATGCATTATAATAAGAATCACTTGGAAGATTGTCTCCACTTAAGTTTAAAACTTTCTTTAAAATCTCTGTATACTCTGCATTCACTGTATAAGCATCACTTGTTCCATTGGTTGTCAGATCAAACAATTTATATAACTTAATCGTCTGGTTTTCTAATGTATTGTTTCTATTGACCCTTACTGTTAAATCTCCCTTATTATTCGATGCAAACACTGTTACACTCATTGTCATGATCACTGCTAACAGCATTACTACAATCGTTTTTATCTTTTTCATAACTTTTCCCCCTTTTATAACTACACTTCTTATTATGAATCTTCTTTTTCATAACAGCACGCAGAACACAACCAAGATTGTTCTTTATTATGTTCTGCCTACTGTCATTCAATGAAGGAAGAGTTGCGGCTGACACAACCAGACAGCCGCTGATTCTTCTTTCTTTAGATTTATATAATATAAATAATGAATTAGGTATCTAAGATTAAGCTTCTTTTCTGCGATCTTTGATAAAGCTTGCTGCAACTCCTAAGATCAGAACTCCAGCTACGATTGAGAAGATGATCGTACCTGCCCCACCTGTAGATGGAAGAATTGTTCCTGTACTATTTTGTACTGTTAATACCTGTCCTTCTGCACCTTGTGCTGTTAATGTCCATTCACTAACATTTGTTGTTGTACTTTTAGTAATTGTAACTTCAATTGTTCCTGATACTTTGTTATATCCATCTGGAGCTTCTGTTTCCACTAAATAATAAGTTCCTGCCTCTAAACCATTTAAGTATAAGTTGCAACCTGTATTAATATCATCTAATTGATTAGAGACTGATACAATTTCTGTTGTTGTTCCAGCTGGATCGACTACATATTTTCCATCTGCTTTTTTATTTACTTTGATTGCTTTATCATTCACTGCATCAGCATCATCTTTATTTTTATATAATTTAAATTTTGCACCTGCCAATAATTTATCTGTATTAGCACTATCTACTTTCTTAATCTGTAATGGATAAGTTGGTGTTTTTACTTCATTTGGAGTTGTTGTTGTTGTACTACTTGGATCGTTTCCATATGTTAATGTCGCTTTGTTGTTTTCAGTCACAACCGCATTTTCATTTACTTTCGCTTTATATGTAACTGTAAATGTTTTTCCTTTGTTTTCCTGATTGCTTCTTACCCATGCAGATAAATCCAATGTCATATTTTGACCTTCAATTGTTGCTCCTGGTGCTTCACTTGGATTCCCTGTTGAATCTGTAATAGCTACTGTTGTATTTCCATCAAAAGTTAAACCATTTGATAATGTATCCTTGATGATATACTGATATTCATCATATCCTGTAGTATCTGGGATTGTTCCTGTAATTGTATAAGTTACTGTATCTCCAATATTAACAGATGTTTTATCTGCTGTTTTTTCAATACTTGGTGCAGTTCCTTTTAAATCTACTTCTTTTTCAGCGGCATCTAATGATACTAAAGAAGACTGAATTTCTTTTGTTCCCGTCTGATACACAAGATAATATCCATAATCAAGCTTATCAAAACTTACTTCTGTTGTACCTTTTGTTATATTCGCTTTTTTGGCTGTTTCTGCTTTATTGGCTTTAACAGCAGCTTTTGTAAATTCATTTGCAAAAGACTGAATTTCTTTAGTATCTGTCTTTTTACTTAAAGCACTATAGTAATCATCACTTGTTGGATTTTCTTTGCTTATATTTAATACTGTTTTTAAAATATCTTCATACTCAGAATTTACTGTATATGCATAGTTTTCTCCACTTCTAGATAAATCAAACAATTTATATACTTTGATTGTCTGATTTTCCAAAGTATTCTTATCGTTTACCTTTACTTTTAAAGTTCCTGTTTGTGTGGAAGCAAATACTGAAACACTCATAGCCATTGCCATGATCGCTGTTAACAGTACTGCTACCATTTTTTTGAGTTTCTTCATAGCGCATTCTCCTTTTCTTCATTGCTTTGTTGATTGGTTGTGTATAGTTGTTCTGCCTGTTGTTGTTCTTTTCGCTTCTTTCTTCTCATTGCTATGTAGAGCCCCAAAAGCAGGATTCCTATCAGATAAAATAAATATTGTCCCCATCCACCAGTATCTGGAAGGATGGAAAAATGACTGTTTGTAATGGTTGTAGTAAATCCATCATCCGATGTTTTAACATCTGTTTCATAGTCATTCACTTCTGTCTCTGTAACAGAGTATTTATAATAGCAAGGTTCATCGTTCACCGTTTTATATGCAGGTAGTCCTTTGATGATCTCCTGCCATGTTGACTTATCTTTGTCCCCTGTTATTTGATAACTTTCATATCCTGGAAGCGTTTCTGTTTGTTTTACTCCATTTTCTGTCCAGGTTCTTTGGATCGTGACTGTGATATTGTCTGGTCGTTTCTCGTCTTGATCTTTGTTGTCCCTCCAAACTTTATTGATCGTTAGATTGATCAATTCATCACATGGATCCTGTGTCTGTGATGGCTCTGGTGTTGTACTGTCATCTTCGGTATTTAATATTGTTTTTGTATCTGCCATCAATACCGCTTTTGCATCAGAGATATAAGCATTTAATTTTGCTGTATCTTTAGAACTTTCTGTTTCAAGTTGTGCATCTTTTAATGTATCGTAGCTATCAACAGTCTTCATATGTCCGACCGAATAGATACTCCATCCACTTGATGCATCTTTCGTATAACTGCTATTTAAAATGCTTGATCCCTGTTTGATTTCATTTAAATCTTCTTTTACTTTTCGATAAATCCGATAGGTATTGTTTTCACCTTCGATATTTCTTAATGTATTAAATGCATACGCAGAATCCAGTTTACTCTTTCCACTAAATGGACCAATGAGTTTTTCACTTCCTCTTACAACATCGCAATAATACATATCATTATCCAGAAGATAACCTTCATCGTTATATCCGACAAAACCTCCAGCATTTCCGTCTTTTGCAGTTCCATCGGTATCGTTATCTGCACCACCTGCATAGACATCGTATCCTGAGCTGATTCCATCAACTTCACAATTTTTGATCTTTGTTCGGTTGGCTTTGATCAGACTGATACTGATATTTGATTTTGTATCATCATCTGCATGAATTCCACTGGAATCACATGGAAGTTTGATCGTTGAATCCCCAATCGTTATAATCGCAAAATCTGTCTGTTGCTCATTTTCTGATGATTTTTTTGATAATCCTACGGATAAATCTAAACCTAACAGATTTATATGAATCAGTTTTCCATCGTATAACGCCTGTAATTTTAAAATTCCTAAATTAATATTTAATAAATTAGACTCCTGAATCTTGTCAAGATATAAGGCTTTCACTAGCGGATTTAATACTCCGCTTAATAATGCATTCACTAATTGAGAATCTAACTTGACGTCTGCCAGATAAGCAAAGCTTGTTCTTCCTGCAAATCCTCCCGCTGTTCCTCCTGAGGATACCTGTTTTAAACTTTCGGATTGTTTCTTTGAATTTCCAGCTTTGCAATCTGCAATTCGTGCAAGGTTTGCATATCCTATAAATCCACCTGCGATCATTTCATCGCCATTTTCACTTTGCACGGTATAACCGCCATCATATCCTGTCACCTGACTGTCATGGATCACAGACCCAAAGACATCCAAAACTCCTAAAGATCCTCCTAATAAAGCCCCATAGTTATCTCCAAGAACATCAATCTTGCTTAGATCAACAACTCCGCTTTTTCCAGAATATCCGACAAAGCCTCCGACACTATTTAGACCTTTGACTTTTAGCAGATTGGTTACTTTACTGTTCTTTACAGAACCATTCAGTAATGCTCCGCCAAAGCCTCCTGAGTTTCCACTATAGGTAACTGAATCATTTTGTCCACTTTTCACCGACTGATTAGAAACTACACTTAATCCATGATCTTTACTTCCACTGACACTTCCGTAGTATATATAAGTTCGAAAAGCATCCAATACATCTGTTTTCCCTAACTGCAACAACTTGCCTAAGATGTTTGTTTCGCCTCCTGCAGATAACTGAACTCCGGCATCCACATCAGCAATTCCAAAACCTCCTCCGGCATATTCACCAGCGATCACGGATCTGATTCCATTCGCATAAATTCCTGAAGTATCTTTCCCTTTTTCTCCAAGAACAGTTCCTGAAAGACTGCCTGCAAATCCTCCTGCAGATCTTGCATATCCAGTATTATCTGTTTCATTTGCATATGCACCATTTATGATCACTCCCCAGTCATCATAAGAAGTTACTCCTGCATAACGTATCGTTGATACGGTTGCATCCAAGACTTTGATCAGATCTGCTGGTGTTTTGATCAGACTGTTGATCAGACTGTTTAACAATCCAGAGCCACCTGTGGTATCTACAGATGCAACACTTCCTGGTTGTGCATTTCCAACAAATCCTCCAATATCTTTTGTCCCGTCAACTCTTCTTAGATTCTTTACCTGACAAGATGTATTTTCATCTCCCCAGATTTGTCCACCGACCATATGTCCGGTATAACCTCCAGCATAACCACATTTTCCACCTGTTCCTGTTACTTTTATAGATAATCCACTTTGATATCCTTCCACAGATGATTTTTTGATTACTGGAACAAAAACATCCAAAACATTTAACATCTGTCCAAGTTCAAGATTTAATCCAAGAATACTGACACTTCCAAGATTAGCTGCTCCTGTATTAACTACTTCTCCTGCAAATCCACCAGAAGTTCTAAGTGCTTTCACTTCTTTTGTTAAATGCGCCTGTCCATTTGTAATTGTTCCACTGTGCATTGATCCAACATAGCCTCCGGCTGCTCCACCATTTGCAAGATTAGTTTTACTTTGATAGTTATCTCTTCCAACCACTACCTGATATCCATATTCATATTTGGATAAGACTTTATCTAATTCGGTTTGATCTTTTACTGTTCCATTTTCGGCAAGCTCACTTCCATATCCACCATATTTTCCAACATATTTCACCCATGAATTCCATGTAGCAACATCTAATTTTGCAAGTGGTCCATAGACATCTGTATTTTCTTCGGTTGGATAGACGATACTTAAAGCTCCTAAAAGATTGTCTGCTTTTACCAATCCCCATAGTAAGGATAAACTTCCTGTACTTGCGGTATCGGCACATTCCATAAAACCTGTAAATCCGCCAGCAATCTCTGCTCCATACACAGATCGGATACGGATTGCCTGACAATTGCTTGTTGGACCCGTATAATCTTTACCTTTCCATTTCTTTGTATTAGATCCCCAGATATGTCCACCTTCATTATGACCAACATAACCTCCAGCCATACCTCTTTGTACACTTTCTGTAGACACTGCCTGGGCTCTAACAGCTCCACCACATGGTATGCATGATGTTGAACTATTGCGGATTGTTGGAACAAAGTCCTGAGCGACCGATGCCAATGTCTCTTTTACACTAACTAATCCATTTAAGATGCTTGCGTCTCCAAGAACACTTGCGACATCTCCCGGAACATAATCTCCAACATAACCTCCGGCTGCGATCTGCCCAATGATATAAGAAAAGTTCTTCGCATTGGAATCCTGAATGTGCCCACCGGAAATCTTTCCAGCAAATCCTCCTGCATCCCCTAGAACATCTCCTTCTACATTTGATGCTTTCACTGCAAATCCACCAGTGTTTCCAGTAACATCACTATGTTCGATTGTTGAAACTACGACATTTAAAGCATCTAAAACATCATTCACTCCGATTGCTGTTCCAAGGACACTTAATCCCTTTCCTATAGACGCTGCTGATCCTATATCCATATAACCGATATAGCCACCTGCATATCTTGCTCCAGTAACAGCATAAGCACTTTGGTTTGTATCAAAATAGGTGCTTCCTGACTGTTCTTCCAAGTCTTTTGGTGCTGTAACTTTGGTATGTTTTAAATTGTTTACATCACAATGACTTACCTGTACACCACTTCCATATCCGATAAATCCTCCCGCACTTCCTGAATTGGAATTATCGGACTTGATTTGATCTGCTATTACGGTAAAGCCCTTTTCTGATTTCACTCCTGCATATTCAATGTATGGAATATAGGCATTGATCAGATTTAGCAATTCCCCAATATTGATATTCAACCCTTTAATACCACCTAAAATGCTAATACCTTTTCCTGCGGATGCTAAAGCTCCTGAATATACATTTCCACCAAAACCTCCTGCATAGGATTTTCCAGTTACATGGTCCAAATTATAAACACAATAATAATCTCCTTCTCCACGGTCTTTATTATTAATTGTTCCACTCTGAAAATCTCCTACAAAACCTCCTGCTGTATCAGCACTGACTCCGCCACCTTCTACATAATGTACACTACAATCTGTATATTTCGGAATCAGATAACTAACTGCATTTACTAATCCATTAATATCAACCAGTGATTTAATAGAATCTTCATCTGCTACATCTGCAAGACCTCCTGTTTTGGAAACTCCTAGGAAACCTCCTGCATATCCACCAGAATCTGTAGCTGTAACATCTTTTAGATTTTGTGCACTACATGCTGAAATCTTTGTACTATTACTTCTTGCAAGAAATCCTCCTGCAATATAATCTGTCACTGATCCATCTTCCCTTGCTCCAGTAGACTTTACTGTATATCCATTTTTTACTCCTAAAACTTTGGAATCTGAAATCTTTACTTCCACTGCCTGACCAAGTGATAATAAATTACTTAATTTTAAAACATGATTTAATCCTAATAAGTTAACGGTTAATCCATTATCTGTTCCTGCTAAATCACCTGGCCCAGATAATCCACCGAAACCACCTGTTAAGTTGTTTCCTTCTACTTTATATAAATTATTCGCTGTTACTGCATTGATTGTTCCACCAATTGCTTCTCCAAACACTCCTCCAGCTCGTTCACCTGTAGCAACCACTTGATATCCTGTATCATTTCCACTGACTGTAACTTCATCTAATGTAAAACTTAAATAGGATGCAATACCAACCGTTGTATTTAAAAGACCTGCTACACTCGCTGTTCCTAAGGATCCTGTAACTCCTCCGACATAATCCTTTCCTGTAACCTGCTTTAATCCATTGATTGTTGTTTCTTTTGTTGGAATCACAGATGTTTCATAAATCTTATTTCTCCAAAAAGATACTTTTTTCAAGTAGTCTTCTTTTGAACTTGTGACATAAGCTCCATCGCCTCGTCCAACCAATCCACCACTGTAATTTCCTTTTGATTGAACTGTCATAGGTGCTGTAATCTGACATCCCATAATCGCAGAAGGATTTATACCTCCAAGTGATAATAAAGATGCTGCTTGATTTGGATCACTGCTAAGAAGTTTTGTCACCAGATCAACAACTGCTCCTAATAAATTATCCTTGTTATCTTCTTTTCCTAAATTAGCGGCCCAACCTATGGTTGCTAATCCTACAAATCCACCTGTATTATCTCCACTATTAGAAATTGTCATCTCATCATCTATTTTCTCCGTACAATTAACAGCACTTGTATTGGCCATTGCACCAACAAATCCTCCAATACTATTTTCACCGCTTACTTCAAGCGTATTGCTGTTAATAGAACATGATAATAATAAACTTTCAGGGTTAAAACTTGACCATTGAATTGACGTATCCAATGCCCCAGATAACGTTCCCTCGATCACTGCATCTCTGGACAGTCCAGAAAATCCTCCTGCATATGTTTTTGCAACAACTTTATAATTGCTACTTTGAATATTACTATTTTCTATGATCGTACCAATTTGCTGTCCAACAAATCCTCCTGCATAATCTTTTTCTGCATTTCCCAGAATACCCGTTAGTCCAGATACATTACACTCTGTAATTTTGACATTTTTGTATCCTGTCGGAATCAACTTACTTAATGGAATTGCATTTCCAAGCAAAATAGTGATCAAATCTCCAAGTCCCAATCCTGGAATCACATTTAAAATATTGCTTAGCAATTTCACAAGATCTCCAAGTGCATTTGATAATCCACTATACTGTGTAGATCCTTCGGTATATCCAACAAAACTTCCAGTATTATTATTTACATTGCTGACACTTACATTTCCTGTCAGTTCACATTTTGATATATGTACATCTCCAACCACACGTCCTGCAAATCCACCCGTTGCCAATGCCGTTGGATCTTTCTTCCTTGCATCTAAAACATCTCCCAATGTTTTTCCTAAATCAATTTTTACCTGACCAAATGTAAGTAACCACGTTAATCCACTTAGCATTGCTCCTAAAAGTTTTCCAAGACTCGAAGTTAAAGTACTGACCAAAGTACTTGGATAATAGGTTTCACTTGTCGTCGTTTCAACTTTCACATCATGGAATTGAATATTCGAAACATTAACTGTTCCTTTACTGATTCCGATATCTGTATCACTTGTCTCACTAGATAATGTTGCAAAGAATCCAACTCCCATTGTTTCTCCGACATTTATTTTTTCACTTTGTTCTATCACTACATCTGAAATCACTGGCTTTGTGACGTCTTCTGCAAAATCTGTTGCTTTGCTGTAATCATCAACACTACTATCATTTTTCCAAAGTGTAGATTTCCCTGTTTCTTTCGCTCCAATCATATTCCCTGAAAACATTAATGGAGTCCAGTTTGACGTTAATTTAATATCTCGAAAAATAATATAATTGGCATTGGAAGCATAAGTTACATTAGCTGCCTTATCAATATTTAAATTTGGATCAATCTTTCCTGTTGTCTGATCGACTCCACAACGTCCATAAGAATAAAACAATTCTTTTTCATGAACGCTATAACTTTTATCAGCTTCTTTGATTCCATCTGCTCCTAATTTATAATCCTCTGTTCCATTCTGATCTTTTTTCAGATCAGCATCTCCTCCATATAACATGATAGGTTTCCCATTAGAATCTTCATCTACATTCCATTTTGCATCATGATGATATGCTTGATAAACAGCACCATAAACCTTATCTCCACTTCCAATCTTACGAAGCTGTTCCTCATTTCCAATCAGGATATATTTTTTATTTCCAATTGTTTTTACAACCTGTCCATTAAAATCTCGTCCTTCATATGTATCATCCGCAGATAAAGTTCTTACCTGATCTGCTTCTAGTTTCGGCTTATACGAATTAAATTTGACAGATAGAACATAATTGTGTTTCTTGCTGTAAGTCAGATAATCTTTATCAGTTCCATTCGGATAGATCATCTGTCCCATTCCAAATTTCTTTGCTTCATAATCAAGAGACATCACTGGTTCTTTTTCAGAATCTTCTTGAGTAAGTACCATTAACTGGTATGGATTGTAGATATAAATCGTATCTTTTTCTTTATTATATAATTCTTCATTCTTCTTAACTTGCTCTCCTGTGATCGTTCCTGTAAAACTATCAGAGATATTCCAAATCTGTTTGGTATCCATGACGATATCATTCATCAACAGATAATCTCCATCTGCCTGATACGTCATAATCTTTCCATCTTTTTTTACAATATCACCTGCACCAATGTTTCCACTTTTATCACCTGTATAAATTGTTTTCCCAGTACCGATCTGTTTTAATTGCTCGTAATTATAGATACAGATTTTTCCCTCTTTTATAAATGAATCAATATCTTTTGTTGTTTCATTTTCTTTTTTTTCAGTCGTACTAGCACTCGTTTGGGTTGTACTTGTTTTTTCCGTTGCAGTGGTCACAGAAGTGGTGTCCTTTTCAGATGTTGTCACCTGGTTTTCTGTTTTTGTAGACTCCTGCGAACTATTTTGCACTGTTTCAGCACTGATCATATTCATTTGTGAAGTCAGAAGTGTAACACATAAGATCATTGCTACGATCTGTTTTATGAACTTCTTTTTCCTTCTCATTTAAATCCCTTACTTTCTTTTTCCATTCCGGCCTCATCACTGCGGCCAAAAAGCATGTTAATATTTTATCTGAAAAAGCTCCACATTCCCCATTTAGGATCATTCGAATTGCTGTTTCATGTTTTAATCTTTTCTTATATGGTCGTTCATTGATCAATGCATCATATGCATCAACTAACCCAACAACCTGTGCACAAACTGGTATTTCTTCTCCTTTTAATCCATCTGGATATCCACTTCCATCATACCTTTCATGATGCCATCTACATATATCATAGCTATATTGATTTAATTCTTTTGTTGTAAATGAATTAGGAAAACGTAACGTCATCTCTGCTCCTACATATGGATGTTCTTTTACAAGCTCCATTTCTGCTTCTGTCAACTTTCCATGTTTATTTAAGATTTCAATCGGTACTCTGATTTTACCAATGTCATGGATTGGTGCTAAATGAGATACGTTTTCAATCTCTTCATCTGTAATATGATATTCTGGATAATTTTCTTTCAATTGCAGATATACTTGTTTCGTATAAAAACTAATATCATCCTGATGTTCTGTCTCGATCAGATTATTATGATTTAATACTGCAACTAATAAAGAAACCATATCCCAATACTGTTTTGAAACATCCTTTTCATTTTGCCGAAGTCTTTGTTCCATTTCTACCATTGTATTTGGAATAATTTTTGCATTATGCAATGTTAAAATTGCTATATTTTCATCGGAATCTACATATTTTTTTAATTCCATCCAGACAAACGAATCTTCTTCTAAATCAGTCCTGCGTCTATAAGATATGTCCTCTTCTCTGCATCCATCGATCAGATCTTTTCTTAATAGATCATAGGAAAGAAAATCTTTTATCTTTTGCTGATCGTTTTTGTAAACAAATTTATTCGTATAATTTTCTACAAACTGCTGATAACTTTTCCATTCTTTATGTTCCTCCTGAACGTCTTTGCAATGAGAATAAATACATTCATAAGAATCATTTTTTAAATCCACTTTTAAGATTACATAAAACCTTCCAAAATATTCATCTTTTCCTGGATGTATGATATCTGAAATCATGACGTTTTCCAGTCGGTTATTAAACGTATTCTGCAGGTCCAATAAAATCTTATGTACTTTACAGCAATCAGAATAATTTCTTGAACAATATCGATCTTTTTCTAGGCAACGACTAATTGCCATTGTTGATTCTGTACAGGAAATCACATCCTTAAGTGAAATATCCTTTGCTTTTTTTGCTATGGTATATCCACCATGAGTTCCTTCAGATGCAACTACCATACCGGCTTTTTTCAATTCTTTTGTTATCTTTGGAATATAACTTTCTGGAATTTTTAATTCTCTTGATAATTCTGCAGTGCGAATCGTTTGATTTTTTGATGCCAGATAACAGATTATCCGAATTGCATAATCTGTTGTATTAGTCAGCTGCATAATAGACACCTCTCTTTATGATTACTTAAATTTTTTCATCTCATCATCATTTCTTTTTGATTGATTGCAACTTGGATAATCTATGTATTCATTTCATACAAATTCATTATAAATTTTTTATGTTTTTTTTATAATGCATAAACTAGGAAAACTTTATCGATGATTTTTGTCATTTTCGTCTATTTTTATATTTTCAAAATTTAGCTTACTTTTCATTACTATTATTTTTAATATCACATGTTAATAGTAGGAAATATTTATATCTTTTTTTTGTTCATTTGGTGCCATTTATATAAAATATTAAATACAAAAAAGGAATCGTATTTCTACGATTCCTTTCATTATTTTAGTTTTTGATTTAATTGATATATTAATAATCCATTTCTGATTGCGAGCATCTCAACTCCATTATCAAAATTAATTCCTGTAATTTCTTTAATCTTATCAATTCTATACGATACTGAACGATAATGAATATTTAAATCCTCCGCTGTTTTCTTTCGGTTCATATTGTTTTCAAGATAAATGGCTAATGTCAATAGTAAATCCCCGTGATGTTTATCCTCATAGGCCTTTAACTTTTTCAACGTTTCTGGTACATATTGAAGTAATGTATTCATATTATCATTTTCAAGAAATAATTGAAAAAATCCCATTTTTGAATATCGTACGACCGATACCGTTTCATCTCTTGAAATCCATCGTACAACCTCTGTACATGCAACTGCTTTTTTTGCCTGTTCATAAGAAGTCTTTAAATTATGACATCCTGTTACAATGCTTCCTATTCCAATCTGAAAATCAATATTTTTCTTTCTTTCCATTATATTTTTCTGAACTACTTGTTGAATCTCAGTCATCTGTGCATCATAGTCTAAATCCTTTTGTCTTGAATCAACTTTCTGGATCATTACGATCTGATTCATGTTGCGATAAATATGTTCTTCTGGCAACAATGTAATCAATTCACCTTCGATCATTTCAACTTCCCGCAATTGTTCTTTGGTATATTTTCCTTCTTTATTTTTAGGAATTGTATGGAAATCTACAACTCGGTATTGATCTTTTTCTCCTAATCCCAAAACTCTTGCTGCCTCAATGGTTTCCTCATAATTCAAAAGTCCATGAATAATATTATGTACAACATCACGTTTGTATTTTTTTCTTACTTCGTTTTGAGCAAATTTTGTAATAAAACTATATTGTAATGTAATGATTGCATTTTCTATCGCCATATAATCAAGTTCTGATAATAATCTATTTTCTTCCGTAATTACAATATAAGAATCTATCTCTTTTAAAATGTTGACCTTGATAATATATTGATAAATATCTTGTATTCTTTGCCTCATATATTTAAATTTTGTTATAATATTAGGCTTATATTCTTCTAGATCATCCATCAATATTAACTTGGACTTATCTAGTTTAGTTGAAATATAAGGATTACCATTCCCATGGTATATTGCAATCGGATTTTCAATCATCGTTTCTAAAAAGTCAATAATCCCTTTTGATTTGGAATCTATTGTATGATCATCTAATACTAATGAATTGAAATTATCATGTGTTATTTTAAAATATTTAAGTCGTGCTGTTTCCTTATCATATATTCGCTCCATTACATCTCGAATAACTCCCCAGTAATACATATCAACCGGCATTTCAATTAATGGTAGTCCATATTTCTCACAATATGATCTTAAGATTTCAAAATGATCTTTATTTAAATCCTGTTTTTTCTTTATTATAAATCCACTGATTTCTTTCTTAAAAATTAATGCTTTCAAATAATTTTCAAATTGACTATCTGTACATTTTGAATAGACATGCAAATTTGTTATTAGAATTTCTCCCCCTGATAAAAAACGATCCATATCTTCTACTTCTATGATTCGAATCCCTTTTATCTCTCTACCCTTTCCTTTTTCTCCACATAATAACTGCATCGACGAAAATTTTCTCGCTTCTAATAAATCACTTATTCTATACACTTTTTCTTCCTCTCTAAAAGGCAGAACTTTTAATTGTTTAGTTTACATTATACCCCCCCCCCGAATCTAATTGTCAATTTTTTCATATATTTTTAAATTTATTTTTTAACTATCAATTTTAAAATTTAAAGTTTTAATCAATAATTTAGTCTGCAGTCTTCGTTTAAGAGTTTCATCAACACAATAATGTTCCTGCCCAAATTCATCATACATTTTTCTTTTTGATAGTGTTTCAATATATCCATCATAATGCTTTAAGACTGCATAAACCGCATCTACATCTCCTTCTGTGGCGCTTTTAATTATCTTATATGGTAATAATTGATGTTCATATTTATATTTTGGATTCATCTGCTTTTTCCTCCATCACTTCCTTTAATATTTCTAGGGAACGTCTTCGATGCTCATTTACCGTACTCCGAACTAATTTCATCTTTCTTGCTATTTCTGCATCACTCATCCCCATAAAATAAGATAATAAAATCACATCTCTTTTTTTCTTCGTTAATAAAGTTAAAGCTTCTGCTATTAATGAATCCTTCACTTCAATATCATAATTTAGTACTTGAAATCTAAAACTTTCTAAATCATATTCATCCTGTACAAACAATTGATTCAACTCCTCTTGAGATAATTCTGATATCATAACCTCATTTTTATGTAAATATTCCATATGTCTTATATAATCTATTTTTTCCCCTTTTAATGCCAGCTTGCATATGCGATCAAATTGATGCCGAATTGTTTCCTCAAATTGGGAAGGAGATTTCCCCATAAAAGTTCACCTCCTTCCCATTTGAATATGTCAAGAGTGAAACCTACTTTCCTACTCACTCTTATCCCGATTCTTATAATCCAAATGTTCGGCTTTGATAAATTTTTACACAAAAAAAAGCGCTTAGATAATCATATTGATTATCCAAACGCTTTTTCTCCATCTTGTTTCATTTAATTTACATTTATTAAATTTTATATGATGATGAATTCATTAAATTTATATACATATTATTTTATAATTGATCCTAATAAAAAGTCAATGATTTATATAAAACTATATAAAATTTTATCTATTGTATTCCCTTTTGGGGCATATCTTTATTTTCTATTTTATTTCCATCTAAATCTCTTAATTGATTATCTCCTTCTTCTCCGTATTTTACTTCTGTTTTCGTCATTTTTTTATCCTTTTGATTTTTTACTTTTCTTTCTATACTTATATATTTTTGTGCCTGCTTTGCTTTCTGATCAGAACATGATCTTAGTAAAAAGCTCATGCAGCTTAATAAAACCAGTAGTCCAACTGCTATGATCAAAAATTCTTTCTTCTGTTTTCTATCCATAAAAAATCTCCTTTCCTACTTTGAAATGATCCAAAATGGTCCTCCTGCATCTGCTCCACTTCTTGCTTCATTATATACAATATTAAAATCCCATGCTTTATTTCTCGCTTTACTGCCACAATCAGCAACTAGGATTTTCCCATCGCTTGTCATACCTCTTAGTACTATATAATGCCCACCGTTTGTGAAATGTCCCTTTGCCATGATTGCAACAACCAGCTTCTTTTCTGATAATGCCTGACTTAATGCTGATCGATTTTTTCCAATTCCTTTACATTTTAAATGATACTGCTTGGCTAATGCTGGAATCACAGAATGTGACCATCCTGATCCTTTTACATAATATCCATGTTTAGCTCCCCACTGGCATGTCGTTAATGGACTGACTTTCTTTGAAAGTGTACTGATACAGATTGCCATGCTTGTAGGACCGCATCCTGCAGCACCAACCGTATTTCCTCCGAAATCTGTGCCACCCCATCTTGGATCGGCCTGTGAATAATACACTACATCAACTCCACCATTGCCGGACAACATGGTAGTTCCGCCTACATTATTATATGTATAATATCTCATGACTAACTGGGCATGTTCTGGTGTTCCTTTCGCTCCTTCTGGCATTCTTGTCCGACTGTATTCCTGACTTAATGCAAGTGTATAAACACCACCATGTTGATTGATCCATGTGATCCATCCTGACATTCCGTAATTATATCCTTGAAGTGCTACCATAATTCTTCCAATGTCATATGGATTTTCAACCTTTGCTGCCTTTAGGGCATCTCTTAGTTCCTGAACTCCAGCGTTAATCGAACATTCTCCATGCCCTTTCGGAATTCCGCCTGGGCTATGACTATGTCCACCATTATTATTTTTTGTTTGGATACAGTATAATCCATATGATCCTTCCGCTGCTTGCATTGGGTCTGGCTCTGCTCCTCCAGATTCCTGCATCATCAACGCTAATGCTAAATCTGTATATTCTCCAATCTTATACTGATCACAATATTTTTGTACCATTGGTCTCCATTTTTCTACTTCTGGACTTAAGCTTGCTGACTGTGTATTTTGATTTTCTATCGTAACTCCTGCAGAAAATATAACAATCACTAACAAAATGGGTAATAATATACAAAACAGTGGAAGCAATGCTGGCAGGATCATCCCCATTGCAGCAATGATCTGTATTTTTATTTTAGACAGAATCATATTCATTGGTACTGATGCAACTGTTTTTGCGATTTCTTTTCCCTCTTCTTCATCTCCCTGCACATACAACATACTGCTCTTTACCAAATTTAATCCTGCCATTTTTCTTTGGTAGACACTCTGTTTCTTCACATCTTTTGCTATTTTTACAATCTTTTTTTCTATCTTCTGATCTGCCTTGGATGTAATCTTCCCATAAATTCCTTTTGCTCTTTGTAGAATTCCTGTTTTTCTTTCTTTTGGAATTTTACGATTTCTAATTGTATTTCTTTTTTGAGGGATGGATGGATTTTTCTTCTTTTTATAAGATTTTCTTCCCTGATGACTGACCCACTGCGCATAAAGTTCTTCTTTCATTCTCTCGTCTTTATTGATCCGATTTAAGATTTCTTTTGCAAATTTTTCTTGATCTGTCTGAGATAATCCAGAAAGAAGTTTCTTTCCTGGATGCTTTGCATCATGATTTTTGATCAGCTGTAGGATTTTTTGCACAGTAAGAAATGTCTTTTTCCCTTGTTTTACAGCTTTGACTCCGATTCTTGCTCCTTTTGATGTCACTGATCCTGCAATCATCAATCCCTGAACCATCTCTTTTTCCATTGGATCATCTGTTTTTTTGATTCCATCTTTGATCGTATTTTTTACAAATTGTTTTCTTGCTGTTGTCTTTAACTCTGATTTTTCTGTTTTATTCAGCTTTAGTTCACTCTTATGTGTTTTTAGCTTCATCCAATCTCCTACCTTATTTCCTCAAAACTGTTGGTATTATAAAGTTGATACAACTTTTTCTCTGCCTCTGTTCCATTCTTTCTATCCAAATAATTATTAAGTGGCATAATGTTTTTCCCAAACTTTAATAATCCTTGACCATATTCGCTATTGGTAACATAGCTTAACTGGGCATTGGTAATATCTACAGTACGAAGTAAGGTTTCTCGATCCGTTGGTGCCTGCTTTGCAAGATAGACAAATTCAGAATTGGCCAACATTTCTTTTCCTTCTTCAGATCGTAGAACTGTATCTACATTTTGTGTAATCCCAGTACAGATTCCCATATACTGTCGGTACTCCTTCCAAAACTTCTGCAGGTATCCGGCCGAAAACGGATCAAGCAAAAGATTATGAATTTCATCAATATAGATTCTTGTTGCTTTTCCTAGTTCATAATTCTTCTTAATTCTGGCTTTGATGTGCTCTAGTGTGATCAATAATCCCATTCCTCGAAGAGCTTCTCCAAGATCAGCCAAGCCAAATCCAACTACACGGCTTGACATATCTACATTCGATTGATGGGAAAAGATATCAAGTGATCCACTAACAAAGCGTTCAATTGACAGATTCAAAGTCTGTGCTTCTTTCTCTGGCATTCTTTCCAATTCTTTTGCAAAGTCAACCATTGTACGCTGTTCTTTTTCTGCTCCTGAAATGATAACTCCGTACATCATTCGAACGGCACGATCGATCAGGGAACAATCAACTCCACTTAAATTCCCCATCGTTGCCTGCTGACAGATTCCATAGGCAAGATCTACTTTCCCACCAATCACCTTTTCGGGACTGCTTTTTAATTCATCCATATTCACTTCAAATGGATTGACATAAATATCACTACTGGATGTAATATTCAAAAATTCACCTTTCATTAATTCGCAGACATCCCGATATTCATTTTTCGGATCTAGCAAGAAAAAATCATCTTCCGAACCAATAAAAGTTTGTACAATCTCTCCTTTATTAAAGAAGCTCTTTCCTGATCCTGATGTTCCAAAGACAAAGCCATGGGGATTTTGCAAATTTTTTCGATCTCCACGCACAATATTCTTTGAAATCTGATTTACTCCATAAAAGCAACCTTCCTGGCACATTTCCTGTGTAGAAAATGGGACAAGTGAAGCAACTCCATTGGTAAGCATTGCCCTTAATGTCTTGATCTGACGGACTCCAATCGGTAATGCAGTATTTAACCCTTCTCTTTGCTGACAGTACAGAGTTTCTAAAACAATTCCAAATCGACTGGCCGCATTGATCAATGATAAGGTATTTGATTCTAATTCTTTCTTTGTATCAGCTGTTGTAATAATCGTGACGCTGGTATAAAACATTTCCTGATCCATCTTTTGTAAAGAATTTAAGACACTTTCGACCTCATCATGTTCCTGACGTTTCTCCCATGTAATATCTGTGGAAAATTCGCCTCTCTTGTTTCGCTGACGTTGCTGTTTTGAAATATCTCCTTCAACACCCATTAGTTTATTGGCAACAAATTTTGCGGAAACCTCTTTCGGTACTGGGATTACATCCACTGTAAATGTCAGATGTTGCGAAAGATCCATAATATCTCTTACAAAATTATCTAATAATCCAGAAGGAAAATCTTTGACAAACAGAACTCTTGAAAATTTTCCTTCATCCTCAATAAAATCTTCCTTATAAGAGAGCTTCACATTACAGATGGTATTGAAATAATTCTTACCTTTTTTAATTTCACCCCATGTTAGTTGAAATTCTTCTTCCTTTCCCATGCGATAAAAATCATGCAGTGATTTTAATCGATCAATGGCATCCATAGCTGTTAATTTACTCCCAAATCTTCGAAAGGACTCTTCCAGATCATTCTCTAATGTTCGATAATATTCCATGGCTTTCTTATAATCTTCGGTCTGATGGAGAATCGTAAGAATCATATCTAGTTCAATTCCTTGTTTTCCTTTGGAAATCCTGTCATCTAACAATTCGTTATAAGTTTCTCTCCATATGTCAAATTCGTCATTCTTCAGATCAAAAAGTGTCGTTTCTCGGAACTTTTGCATGTCTTTGTTCTTATTTTGTAAGGTCCATTTAAAACTAGTTCCCATCGAATTTAAAAATTTGCACCATGATAAAATCTTTCCTTCTTTTTCTTCCTCATCTAAAGTTGCAAAAGGAACATCCTCAAACCGATAAGCCTTACTATAGGAAGCTTTTTCTCCTCTTTTTCTTTTTTTCGGTGTATGACAAAACACTCCATTCTTCGCAATAGCAGTAATATCTATCGTCTGTTGAATACTTTTTGGTATTTTATAGACTGGAAGATCTTCTTTCGTTAACTGATCAATTTCTTCGTATTCAAATAATGGCATTCGTTGATTCCTCCATAAAAAAATAGATGGGACTCTCATGAGTCCCACCCGTTGATCTTATCGTTCCATATTTTTTTCTTTTTTGTGATTTAGAAATGTTGCTTTCTCTAATTGAAAATCTGGACCTTTTACCTCATACACTTCATTTGATAAAAATTCTGATGGCTCTACAACTTGATAATTTACCTCTAATACTGCTTCTTTTAAAGCAAATAAATCCAATGGTTCTTCTACAAAACTCTGATCCACAATCAATACTTCATGGATGGAACTTGGCAAAACGTAATACCCATTTGGAAATTCCTTTTTTAAATCTTTCTGCACCTGTGGATACAAAATTGTAGATGCTCCATTTAATCCCACTTTATTCGTTAATGTATACACCTGCCATTCGTCATTTTTATCGGCTCTAATCTCGTGTCCTAATGGTATTTGCCCAGTATTTTGAAGGCTATCTTGGATGGTTGTCAGATTTTCGAAGCTTACAGGAAATAATTTTTCTGTGTTCTTCATGGACAGCTGATATAATTGTTCTTCATTCAATCCAATATTCTTTGCCATTTCATTGTTGATTGGCATACTTCCTACTCCGAATTCATTTTTAAATGCAATCAAGCGATATTCTACCAAAAAATCTCCGACTTGCCGACAAGGACTAGTAAAAAACTTGTTATGATTTTTTTCCGCATTCACTATTCGAAAGAAAATTCGATCTTTGAATGAATCCCTAAATTTCGTACTGACACCATTCGAAAGTTCATTTACCGTTTCCTGCAAAAAAGAATTAATACTTGCATCACCTCTACAATATCTTTCATATAAATCCTTAAAGTAGACCATCACTGGCATATCCACTAATGCTCCACTATCTTTAAAAACTAAACCTTCTATCGGAACTCCATTATTTTTTTGCTGCCATGTTTTTGAAGATACCACCATCTCCTCTGATACGTATTCTCTTATATGAAGCTCTACATATTGAGTGAACTGGCTATATGTCATCATTTGGTGTTTCCTCCTTCTTTTGTTCTTCAATTTTTTTTGAAATTTCACTGAAATATTTTTTCTTCTTTTCTGGATTTCTTACTTCTACTTCAATTACCATTTCTTCTTCCTGATTCATAAATGCTCCTTTCATCAAAAATGAGGTATCAAAAGCTGATACCTCATTCTTACTTTTTGTTATTTTTTCTTCTTTTTATAGATCATTACTGCTGCAATTCCTGCAAGGATGATTGCCACTGCATATGGAGTTGCATTTGTCATATCCCCTGTTTTTGGCATATTGCTATTGGTTCCATGACTGCTAGAAGGTGTTGATGGTGTTGAAGTTCCTGGTGTTGTTTTTGTTGTTTTTGGTACTTCAACCGTCACCTTGGCTTCCCCACCATTAATTCCTTCTCCGTTTACATTAGCTTTATTGGTTAATGTTTTCCCAAGTGCTCCTTTTAGAACTTTTGCCTCATAAGTGACAGTCACTTCTTCTCCGTATCTTAGTGTTGGGATTTTTACTTCCATCTTATTGCCATCTACATTGATAGTATAATCTGTAATTCCCTCTACTTTAATACTATTTTCATCTAATTTCATTCCATCTGGAATCTGATCTCTGATCACCACATTTTTTGAAATTGTATTTTCTTTTTTCAGTCCAACTTTTACTTTATATTTTACTGTGTCTCCCACTTTATACCTCTTCTGATCTGCATCTTTCGTGATCGTAACATCCTGTTTCTTTACATCCACTGTATTATCCGCTTCTACTTCTTCTGCATTATCCCCCTTTGTGATCGCAGTATTTTGATAAGTTCCAGTCTTTGTAAAATTCACCTGATATGTTACCTGCAGTTCATCCTGGCTTGTCATATTTCTTCCTGTTTCGATTGAAAACTCATTTGCATTTGCAATAATCTTACAATCCTTTGTAATATCTTCTTTATTTAATATAACTGCAATGCTATCTGGAATGATATTGATTCCATCCCCTGTTACAAAGTAATCTTTTACAACTACATTTTTTGCTGTTGCATCAGATTTCTTTTCTTTAACAGTTAAAGTATAAGTTCCTGTATTTCCGACTGCATATTCGTGCTTGCCAGAAGATTTTTTGATGCTCAATTCTGGTGTAATTTCTTTCACTTCTACCACATTGTTTGCCTGATCTTCGTTTGTATTATCTGCCTTACTTACTGCAGTATTGGTATACTGTCCTTCTTTTTCAAAGTTTACCTGATAATCGATGACCAACTTATCCTCATCAGTAAGATCTTTTCCAGTTTCAATCTTAAATTGATTTCCTTCTACATTGATCTTGCATTCCTGTGTGATATCTTCCTTGTTTAATAAAACTTTCAGGCTTGATGTATCATATTTCACACCTTCCTGCTGTACAAAAGTATCAGTTACAACAACATTTTTTGCAGTCAGATTTTCTTTTGTCTGTTTTACAATCAACTCATAGGTTCCATTTTCACCAACATTGTACTGTGTCTTATTTGATTTTTTCGTGATTTCTAAGGTAGGTGCTTTCATTTTCACATCGGCATCATCCTGTCCACCACCAGATGGTATCAATTCATCGTCCTTGATCAAATCTCCGTTTGTATTTTTTGTTGCTGGAACACTGAATGTATTTTTCAGATCTGTGGATAATGCTGCCTCATCTGTGATCGTAGCTTCATAGGTAACAATCATCTTATCTGTCCAATTGGTCATTTCCTTATATGGAGAAATTCCGATACATGGAATATCTGAATTGTTCATATTATATGGTGTCTGAATACTAAATCCTGATCCATTCTCTGCATAAGTAATATCAAGATTACTTGTTACATCTTTTCCTGCAACTAAAACTGCAACTGATCCTTCTTTGATTTCCAATCCTTTTGATTGTACTTCATCTTTTAACAGTAAATCTCTCATAAAGGTTCCAGGATTGCGATTGATAATGACTACCTTGTATCCAACACTGTCTCCCACTTTATATTTGCTGCTTGGTGCTGTTTTTTCTACATCGATTTTTGGAGAATTTACATAAACCTGCTTTGCATCTTTCTTTTCTGGAATACCTGCAGCAATTGTTGTGGCTGTATTATCAATTACAGTACCATTGCTGGCTGTCAATGCTTTTGCATCATACTCAATGGTGATTGTTTTTCCAAATGGTAACGCATAATCTCCTTTTGACTTTAGAACCCATCCATTGCCAACTTGCTCGATCGTATAGTTTTCTGCATCGATTCCACTCACTTTTACACTAGAAAAGTCAAACGCTACAGAATCTGGAAGAGATTCATCTCGGATCACAAAATAAGCTGTATCTGCTTCCTCATTTGTGTTGCTTACTTTCACGGTATAATGAATGATATCGTTAACCTGATGTTCATAACGATTCACACTTTTTACAATGTTAAGTCCTGGTGTCTGATCCATTGTTGTGCTTAAATGAATTTCTGTCTCTGGACGATTTGTGATAGAATTCACTCCATTGATTTCCACATAAGCCACATTATTTTCTTTTAAGACTGTCTTATCTTCAGAATAATGTCCATGTTTTTCCCAGGTTTCTTTCAATGTCTGCATTTGTTCTTCCGTTACATCGGTAGGAATATCCATCTGCACATTGATCTCCATGGTATACGCTGCATTTTTATAGAAGTCTTTGTTATTTTTAGGATCTTTTAAGGATGCCACAACATGATTTCCTGCTGTTGTAATATCAAACCATTCTGATACATCATTTCCCTGATCATTGATGACTTTCACAGAATTGATCTTCATACATTCTTCAATCTCATCACGGAACACAAAGCTGTCATAAGGTTCTGTGGCATTTTGAGCAATCTTTTGTGTGACTGAATAGGTCCAGTTACTTCCAAGGTCTCTCACATTATTTTTTATAACCTTTGATTCATCCTGATCAGAAACAGTTTTCTTTGGTCCTTCAATGTTTGTCTTTACCTGATTTGTTGGAAGATTTTTTCCATCGATGATGGTCTTTGCGCTATTATTTTCGGTAATTGTATTTTCTGTTTCTTTGTAATGCCCATGTTCTTTCCATGTATTTCTGAGTTCTTCCATCTGGCTTTCTGTTGCACCGTCTGGAATATTCATCTGCACATTGATTTTTAATCGATATACCGTATTTTTATAGAAATTGGCATTTTTACTATTCTTTAGTTTCGCTACAACTTTATTTCCATTGCTTGTGATCTTAAACATAGAAGTTACATCTGTGACTTTCGCCTCTGCATTTTCTGCTTCGACTCGAATGGAATTAATTTTCATGCAACTTTCTATCTGATCTTCAAAACTGAAATTATCATAGTAAAAATTGGATGGCATGTTAGATGGAATAGACTGTTCTACGGTATAAGTCCAATTTCCCCCTAGATGTTCTACGGTGTTTTCTTTCACATCTTTCTCATCTTGATCTGTAACGGTTTTTACTGGGGATGATGGCTCAAACTCTGTCATAGACTGTCCAGTTCCTACATACTGTTCCTGATTTGTTGGCCCATCTGGTCTGATACGTCCAAAAGTATAAACAAATGAACTGTCTTCAAAGATAAATCCAACGGCTGTTTTGGCTTCTCCGCTATAATTGATATCATTATCCGCATAATAGAAATTTTTATTTCCATTTTTCAAATAACTTAATGTTGTATTATTTGATACATACTGTCCATCAATCTTTGATGCAGATACACCAATATACTGTCTAGTATCAATATCTGTGAGAGTAACATTAGATTTTAAAGTAACTTTCTGGCTTGTTCCTGCTTTATAAAAAGTATTGTTCACTGTCATTTCTTCAATAGCAATATATGCTGCGTCTGTGATTCCTGATCCAAGCGCAATATAACCATTCTGATTTTTATATTTCTCGATTCCTGTGATTGTTCTTACGAGATCAACCTTTACCCAGTGTCCATTACTTCCATCAGAATTACACTGATAGACGGTAAGATCTGAAATTTTAATCTGAATATTGTTCGCTGTATTCTTGCTTGTTTTAAACCAAGTGTATTTTTTCATAAAAGCTGGTAATCCCAAGTTTTCTCCATTAAATTTGCTTGGAGCTGCACACTTTGTTCCTTTCATTACAGTTACTTTCGTTGCACTTGTTTTTTGCAATTTGAATCCATAAGAAGCATCTACTTTGAGTGCCTTACTTTTATCCGATTCATAACTTGAGAATCGATGCGTCATCTGATCCCCATTTTTATCGGTATTTTGCCACTTATTTTTTGTACTGTCATTCTCTGTGATCTTATAAGCATTTCCCATACTCGTCTGTGCTGAGACTTGCTTTATCTGATTCAAACCAATATTATTCAGACACATTACAGCCGTCGCTATAATGCATGCAATTTTTCTCGAAATTCTTTTTAATTTCGATAAGATATTGTGTTTTTTCATGTTTCTTCTCCTTTTTAATGCATTAAAAAAGCACCTCCTTCGGTGCATTGTTTCTGATCTGTATTTTGGGTGGACCACGCTGACACATAATTTTTCCCTCCTTTTGGGTACAAAAAAAGCAGATATACTAAACATATATCTACTCTTTTTGTTTCACTTATTGTATTTGTGGTGCGATTCCAATTGTTCCTGCCATTAACTGTTCACTCACTGCATAATAGATCACAGGTTTTTGATTCTTATATCCTACAATCTTAATACCTAAGTATGACAAATCTCTGGAACTTTTATAGGTTGGTGCAAATTTGCCTGTCTGGCCGGACTTAATTTTTCCTTCATAAGTTGTTGGATCATTACAATCTGGTGTTGGGGTATTGCGTAGATCACCTGTTGTTGCTGTGATGTAATACAATGTGATTCCATTCTTTGCATGATACCATTGCCACTGATTATCACTTTCCGTTTCCATATAGTAACTGATCCAGCCATAATATCCTTGTCCATGACCACTTGTTGCATTCATAAATGCACGTCCACTGCTTGTCTCAATGATTGTCTTCGAATCATCATACTCCATTCGTGCTTCATTCATCTGCTTTTCTACTGCCAATAAATTGATTGGATCATCAAAGCCTGGAACTCTTCCTGTATATTTCTTTCCATCTGCCGTTGTATACTGTGCTTTTTTCGTGTTTTGATCTTTTTTATTGCTCTTTTTGTTGTATGCACTGTATTTCACAGATTTTATATATTTTCCTTTTTTATTATACAAAGATATTTTTGCTGTTGCATTTCCTGCAGGTCGTTTCATCTGAACCTTAAATGAGCCTTTTACTCTGCTTGCTTTTGTTTGATAGCTTTTATGATTCATGGTAACTTTAATTCGATATCCTGGTCTTGCATACCCTTTGATCATTTTATTTTTTGTTGAAAACTTTTGAACCTTTATGGATTTTGTTAATACATGGATTTTTTTCTTTGAAATATATCTCTTTCCTCGATATACCTTGATATAAAAGCTCTTTCCAACACTTTGTTTTGGAATCCTTAAGCGGAAATTTCCTTTACGATCTGCTTTTGTTTGGTACTTCTTTTTGCCTATTTTGGCTTGAATCCGATATCTCTTTTTTGTTTTTCCCTTGATCACTTTATTGTTTTGATAGACAGGATTCACTTTGATCTTCTGATTTGCTGCACAAACATTGATCGGTACAGCCATACAAAGACACATTACTAAAATAAAGAATCGTTTCATATACACCCTCCTAATTCTTATTTTGAACATCTGCTTTTTAATAAAAAAATTATATCACATATTTTTACAATTTCCAAACTTTTTTGAAATTTTTTCCTATTTTGTTTCATATTCAATTTCAAACTGACTTTCCTGATTGGTGACTTTGGAAGGTGTTTTCTTTTTTTTTGCTGTTGTCGTTGCAGTTTCTTGCTTTTTCTTTTTGTACGATGTACTCTTTGTTGATTTTGTCTTTTTCTCCTGTGTGGATTTATTTCTTACGGCAGTTGTACTTTGCCTACTCCTTGTTCGGTAAGTCTCTGTTTTTTCTTCTCTTACGGCTCTTCTTTCTGTCGTTGTCTCCTTTCTTGTTCGTGTGATCTTTTCAACCTTTGGTGTTTGTGTTGTTGATTGATCGATTGATTTTTTCTTTTGTTTTTCTTTTTTCTGCTTTTTTTGTTCTGTTGTTATCTTTTCTTGTTGTTTCGTTGTTGGTTCTTTTTCTAATTCTTCTTTTGATAATACCTGTGTACGAATTGCTTCCTGTTTTCCATCTGCCTCTTGCTTTTGTTTTATTTTCTGTGGAAGAATCGTCATAGCTGTCATGAAAACTCCAACAACAATCCCAATGAGCATTGCCATCTTGATCATTTTTTGTATTGGAAATTTCATTTTCTTCTTTGGAATATCATTTTCTTCTGCCTTTTTTATAGAAATTTTTTCGTCTAAAATTTCCATTACACTTTCTTGTGTTTCTTCACTCTGATAGGTAAGTTTTTTCATTTTTTTGAGTGCATACATTTTTTTCTGATATTCCATTTCTGACATTCCATTTCTTTGATGGTTTCCAATATATATAATGGCAGAGGCTGGAATCACACCACACCATCCGGCAATGAACAGATCGATATGTAGCAATAACCCTAATGGCAGTATGATAAGGACACAGCATAAGCCTCCCAAAAAGAAAAAAAAGCATTCGGAAAGCGTATATCCTAGGAAGAAATTATGTTTGTATCTTCCAAAGTCTTTGTTAATTTCTATACTGATATGCTCCATATGTTCATTTCCTTCCTGTTCTATAGTCCAAGATTTTTTCGAACTAAGTTTTCTGCTCCTTTAGTAAGCCCTACGGTTAACGCAATCGTAAATGTTTTCTCAATTAAAACCGCCATCGCCTTGACTGTGTCTGAATTTCCTGTTTTTAATCCCAAATCCAACCCCGATCCGATAAATTTACTACAGACAAACAATGTCATGGAGATGGCTACTCCTTCTAACGCATAAGTAATCATATTTTGCAAATTTGCTCTGGCTACATTCCCCATTCCTCCACCTGCCACACCTGCGATCGCTAATGCAGAAAATGGTGCGGATACATAAACTTTAAAGAATCTGGAATAAACCGTATAGATCATGACCATTGCAAGAACAATGACAACTACCAAACAGATAAATCCAAAGATTAAAAGTACAATGGATTCTATGGGATCGACTTTTTCAAATAGCTTTAACTGTGCTTTTGACAAACTCATTTTCTTGACCCCACCTGTTAAAACCTTTCCGATCAGCCATGTTGCTGCAGAAAAGATTGCATCAATGATATAAAACGTATTGGTCAATAACCATTCTGCAATGGAAATTCTTGCAAACAACTTGATTGCCATTTCAATATTCATCTCACGTTTTAAATCCACTTGATTTTTTACAAGTCCCATTGCAAAGCATAAACTGACTGCAATCGTTCCGACTGTAATAAAATATGGATTGATCTTTTGTACTGCTTTCCAGATTTCTCCGTCTTTAAACTGTGATGGCGATTCCGTCAAAAGTGCGTAGACACTTTTCATAAAAGTATTCCATACCTGAAATCCAAATTTCACAGAATCCGACATATCAATATCCGGCAAGATACTTGCAATCATCTGCTTTCACTCCTTTCAGGTTTCTTACTGTAATCCAAGATATGCTAAAACAGCTCCTACCGCACTCATTAAGATTCCTCCACCCATTCTCCATAGTCCAGAGGACATCTGCGAACTGTCATGGTTTCCCATACCTCTTCCTGCTTCTGCTACTCCTAGTGCTGCTTGAACAATTCCGTAGACAACTACTAAGCTGACTACCAAAGTTCCCAGTTTTTTAAGAGATGCCAATGGATCACTTTTTCCATCCGCATAAACATAACGTATAGAAAGTCCATAACTAAGTGTTATTAAATATGGAAGTTTCTTTTTGATTTCTTCTTTTACTTTTCTTAAATTTTTTTGTAACATCTTCTTCTCCTTTATGATTGATCACTAACTTGTAAAATCCGTTGTATTTTGATCTGTCGTTCGATTTCTTCTTCATCCATTGCATCCCAGATATAAGACTTTACGATCTTCTCTGGGATTTCTGCTTCCACAGCTTTGACGATCACATCCATGTATGTCTTTTGAAATTGTGTTTTTGCCAAAATTTCTACTAAAGATAGATCTTCAAAATCTTCTGGAAGTCTTGCTTTCCACTCTCTTTTTCTCTCCTTCTCTTGTTGTTTTTGCTGTTCTTCTCCTAATTGTTCTGCCTTTTGTATCCATTCTTCGCTTGGAAATACATGTTTCCCTGTTTCCAATAACTCCATGATCATTTCATAAGTCAATACAATCTCATTTTTTCTGATTTCTGAAACATCTTTCCATTGGATCGACTGGAATTTTCTATGAAAATATGGCTTTCCAAACAATCCTGATTGCTTTGCTCTTTTATGTTTTGTCGCATCCAGCTTTTTCCCTTTGATCGGATATTCGCCTCGGATCATTACAATACATTCTTTATTATCCATACGTCCAACTTCATCCGGAGTCATCAATTCTCTGCCCATTCGGTCTTCACTTTGAGAGCTGGACCCTGATTTTCCTCTGGTGACACTACTACTTTTCTTCCAGATGGTCTGTTTTCCTAAGGATTCTGAAATAAATTTTTTTACTTCTGGATCAGTACCACCTAAAAATAATAAGGTATCGCAGTTCGCCAATAAGGTTCCTGCAGAATCTTTATATAGTGCTTTGATCTGTGATTTATCCTGAAAAATTGGAACAACACCAATATTCCTACTTCTGCAGGTTGCTTCAATATCAAGATAATTGCTTGGCATCGAGATATTCTTAAATTCATCAAAATAGCACTGCACAGGGATTGGCAGGTGGTTATTATATTTTCTTGCAGATGCATATAGAATCTGAAACATCTGCGTATAAAGCATTCCTGGCACAAAGTTAAAGCTTTTATCATCATCTGGAATCACAATAAACATTGCTGTCTTTGTTTTTTGATCCCTGACTCCATTTACCATCTTCCCTTCTCCCAACGCATATAAATCCATCTCATCTTTTTCAAAAATCTTCTGGATTCCTGGCGATTCAAATGGAAATAATCTGGAATGTACGGATATGATAACACTTCGCAGAGTATCTCCTGCTCCTGACATAAATTTGTGATAGGTTCTTTTTGCAATATGATTATCATCTAGTGCCTGAAACCGATAATCAAGCGGTGACTTTGCTCCTTCTTCTTCCATTACCTTCGCTTCACTAATGATCATCAAGAATGTATGGAAATTTCTTGGCAGATATTGGCGTTCTGCTTCATATAAGACATAAAAAAAGACCGCCTGCATAAACAGCGATTCACTCTTTTCCCAAAATGGATCTCCTTTTTGAGCACCTTTTGGTGTTGTATTATCAATGATATTCGATATTAATTTTAAAACATCATCGTCTTTTTCAATATAAGCAAATGGATTATATCCATCGGATTGTTCTGGATTGATTACATTTAATATTTTAATCTGGTAGCCTTCTTCCACTAAAACATTGGTATAATCCCGAACAGTATCTCCTTTTGGGTCTGTGACTACAAAACTCATATTTGCCTGCATTAAGTTTGGACCAACAAATCGGAATGTTTTTCCTGATCCTGATCCACCTAAAACTACAATATTTCGATTTAAACCACATCGTTTATCCGTCATTAATGAAAAATCTTGTGTAAATAAGATATTTGCTTCTTCATTCTTATCACTTAGTCTTTTTCGCATTTCTGAAACATTTCCCCACTGGGCTGTTCCATACTCTTTTCCTATCATCATTGTTTTTCTACATAGAAAGCTAAGAATATCAACCACCAGAAAAATCATACTTCCGATTAGTATTGCTGGAAAACTTCGTTCATTATAATAAGAAGAAACTCCAAATGGATGTTCCATGATCTGATCTAAATGTTGTTCAAACAGTTTCATTCCATTCATAAGAATATCCTGATTTTTTTGAAAAAATCCATCCAGCAGATAATTGATCATATAGCTTAAATATGCAATGATCGGAATACAAATCCACGAACCAAAGTTATATTTATTCTGGTTCATTCACTGATTCTTCCTTTTCTAAGTCTTCTGGTCTTTTCATGATATATTCTCTCATTTTTTCCTGATAGGCTTCCAGAATGATTTCTTTTAATAAGTTGCCAAATTCTTTTGTGATTGGAGAACAGATACTAACATATTCTTCCCCTTTTCGAAAAGATGGCATCGTGATAAACATTCCTTCTATACTATCCATGATTCGAATACTATTTACCGCAATCATGTCTTTAATATTAATTGTTGCATACGCACAAAAGTTACCTGGTTCTTCTACTGGATATATCTTGACGGTAATATCTTCTTTCTTTATTTCTTTTTTCAAACTTAGTAAATGTTCATACTCTGTCTTAATCTTCTGAAAAATTTCCTCTCTGACCTCTCTTGTCACTGGAAATGCAATGTTGTGATATTCATGATCTTTTCGTCTGGCAGATGGCATAGATAGAAAAATTCCATGGGTTGACTCCATTAATTTTACACCTCGAATTCGGAAACACTCATTTAGAATGATTTCGCAGATTGCCAACGTATGATCATTTTCTTTGTTAATTAGCTGCATATGATTGATTCGAATATTCATCGTTTTCCCCTTTTATCTCTGTTTTGTATTTTTCTTACTTGGTTTCTTCTGTGTAAACTCTGATCTTGTCACATCATCAAAATTTCGTTTTAACTGCATTCCATTCCTGTGATAAAGACTTCGATTCATAGAATCATATACCGTATATTCCTTCCTTAAATCTAAACGCCCAAGGTAAGTCTTCCCACCATCTGTTAAGATTAAATCCTTCATAGGAATTGAAACAAACTTATCTAATTCTCCTGGAATACGGAATGTCAATTGTGTTTCATCAGATAATTTTTTGTTTAGTAATTTCTTGTTACAAGTAATAGCAACTGCATTACCTTTGGCAAAATCATCTAAGAAAACTTTGTTTTTAAGTTCTTCCATATCGTTTTCTTTGGCTTGACTGGGAAGTTTTTGGTTCGCTTCCTTTTCAAGATCGATATTCATCTCTTTTGCTAATGCATCTAAATCTTCCTCTGTAATATGATTCATTGCATAATCTTCCCAATTAATGATCTTAAAATCTTCCATAGAAAACTCTCTCTGATTACGTTCTACAATGGATTGCAATCTTAAAATATCTCTTTCATCAATGACAAACTCTGCATATACATCATTTTTATTCAAATCTTGCAATGGACAATATGGAATTTCTGCCCGATGCATCCAGTCAAAAAACTTTTGTTGATCTGCTTCATTGATTCTTATTGGTATTCTTCTTTGAATCTGATCCATTGATACTGCCCCAGGCTGTTTTTTCCATGCGTTCTTTATTTTCGGAGCTGTATACAATGCACTCATTTTTATTAATTTGGCCAATGCTTCTAAAATCTGTCTGGTTAATGTCACTCCCTTATCCACTACGAATGCCATTGCCTGTCCAGTCATCATTGCCATTTGAATTCCTTCTTGCATTTCACTCATGATCATCTTCCTCTCTGCTTTGATTTTTTCTTTTTAGGAATTATGTATTCTATATTTTCTTCCTTTACAATCTTTTCTTCTGCAGGTATTTTTGTATTCGAAAATGGTTCTATTAACTCATGGTCTCTAAAACTATAACTTTCTCCTGTTCTTCCACCAATAATGATATGATCTTTTACAAAGATTCCGATAAGCTCTCCCGCCTCTTTCATCCGTTTAGTCATTAATAAATCCTGTCTTGATGGTTTTACACTTCCACTTGGATGATTGTGCATTAAAATGATGGAATGTGCATTGGATAAGATCGCACTCTTAAAAATTTCTCTTGGAGAAGAAACGGTCTGGTTTACTGTTCCCATAGAAACAATATTGGCATTTTGAACAACCCCATGTGCATCCAGATTTAATACACACAAGACCTCTCGATCATAGTCTTTGATCTCATTTCCCAAGATTTCAACAGCATCCTGTGGTGAATGGATTGGTTTTTCATTATATACAATTCGATCCTGTATCAATCGAATTTGTACGATTTCAAGTCCTATTTCTTTTGTTTCCATCAACTTACCTTCCATCAAATATAATTTCCATCATTTGTCCTTCTTTAAGCTGTTCCACCTCACTTCTTAACTCTTCCATCTTAATGGTACGAATCTCTTTTTTATGTACAACACGTTCTAATGCATCATGTTTCTGCTGCTCATAGTCCTGCCTCATACTGTCAATCCGCACTGATACATCATCCAAACCATATCCTTTTTCCAATAATGCCTGCTCTAGCTGCTCATAACTGGAATATCCATAAAAATTTAAAGCTTCATCATTATTTGAAGTCATAGTTCTCACCTGCTTTCTTTTTTGATTAAGTTACAAATAGCTTCCATCTTTTCGATATCTATTCCTGGTATCATAATCTTTAATAAGTCCTCCTTGGAATATCCTTGTTCCAGTTTATCAGAGATAAAATCTATCTCTGTGCTTTTTAGTTCTAGCAACGCTTCACTGAATTTTTTATCTATTCTACATTTTTGCTTCTCATATTTTCTTAACTTTAAAAGATTTTTCCACTTTGAAGTTCTCTTCTTAGATTTTTTGTCCACATCTTCTGATGCCATTTTTTTATTTTTTGTATATTTGACCTGCAGATAAGCATAGATTAAAGAATCAATGCCTCTTTGTTTTTCATCTTTTCCTTTCGCATCTTCCCCTAATTGAGACAGAAAAAAATCTATCAGCTTTTCTTCTGATAGATTATGATTCCCAATCAAATATATACATACACTCCAAAAAGTAGACTCTATCTGCTCAAAGTTGTACTCGCTTTGATACCATTGACAAAAAGAATGGAATATTTCTATACATTGCTTTGCTTCTTGTTCTTGTCCTGTTTTTCTTATTTTTTCTACCGCTTCTAATGAATTCACATAGCCATTCCTCCTTCAAAAAATGGTACAAAAAAAGCACGTCTTCTATACGACATACTTTCTTGTCTCGTTTTACAATTATAATCTTATCATAACAAATGTTTCATTTTGTCCCATTTTTATTAAAAAATGAATATTTTCGAAACATCCACCACATATTTATCCGAAATTTTATAGATAATTTTTCCTCTTGTGTTTCTTGTTGCATAACCTCTTTGATGTACTCTTTTCCTGCAATTTTTATTGCTTCTTCAAATTTCATATTTTACCCCAATTTCAATGATTTTTGTTTATAACTTCCTATATATTTATAACAGAGCTATTCATCAAAAGGTGAAGTATTTTATAATAAATATATTTTTTAACATATATCTATGATTTAATCAAATATCATCTACTTTACTAATCATAAATTCCTTTTCCCAAACAACATTTTTTAAATTTCTTACCACTATTACATGGACACGGCTCATTTCTTCCTATTTTTTTTTTATTATTAACTAATTTTAATGGCGGATATTCATATGGTATATGATGCTTTTCAAAATAAATCTTATCAATCAAATTAGGTCCATTAGGTGCAAAAAATATTTCTCCATTTTCTTTCTTTATACTTGGATTCATAAAATATTGATCTATTACATCTAATTCATCTGAAGATAGTATATGCGTATGTTTTTCAATTCTCCAACAAATATAGTCTATAAAATCTTCTGGTTTTTTTTCTAAATAATTTAATATTTCAATTATATTTTCAAAATCATGCCAATTACAAACCCATGGGTACGGTTGACTATCCTCTTTTTCTAATATCAAGCCTGTATTTACTGCTAATCCTCCAAATTGATTTAATGTTAATACAATTGGTAATATCTTTTTTCTTGAAATATCTTTTATAATAAATTTTTTATTTTTATTTTCATACAAGATAATTTCATCCTTACTTTCAATAAATTTTTTTAAAGCTATTGCCTGATCATAAGCACCACCAATTCCATTATGTGAATTAAAATGATCTCTAATACGTGTATATGCTTTTTGGGGATTAAATAAAGGTTCTCTAACTTTTGAAGCTTTTACTTCTGCTATTAAAATATAATTATTAAATTCAATTAAAATATCATGTTCTTTTGTCCCCCGTTCTTCACATACACTCATATGATATCGAGCATTTTCTCCAAAAATTTTAACAAATAATTCCTGAAATAATTCCTCAACCTTTTCTGCCTTTACTTTTTTATATTTATCTGCAAATTCATTTCTAGGATTCTCTAATATATCTGTTATATAATTATATATTGCATTTAAAACAAACTGTGGATGTACAATAAATAATGTTTCTTCATCAAGCCAACAAAGTGGTTGATTTGTAAATGGATTTTCCCCATTATAATAACCAAAATCTCTTTTCGTTCTATGTAAACTAAAAATATTTAATAATGTTTTTCCTTTTTCTTGTCCAAAATATTTCATTATTTTGGATTTTTTGATACAATATTGATTCTTTGCTGCCTCCTGAATATCACTTCTTTTAAAGTCAAATTCTAATAAACGTTGATATTCCTTATCTATATTGCCCGCATTCCACTTAATCGAATTATAAAACTTTTGTATTCTTTCAAATGGGTTTTTGTTTTCTTCAAATGCATCATATATTAAATTATAAAATGCTATAAAATCCTCTGTCTTTAAACCTATTAATTCCTTTAATTCCGAATCAAAACTATTGTATAACTTTTGAATTAATTCTATTGTTTGTTCTGGATACCTTAATATTCCTGTATCAAAATAAGATATAAACGCATCCATTGATACTAAATTTCTTTTTATAACACTTCTTTCTGAAGTTTGATCAAAATTCAAAAAATTTATTATATATTCCATCGTAATTTCCTGTATATCATTTTCAATTTCCTGATATATTTTAAAATTACTATTTTGTGGAGTATTTCCATTGCTATTATCTTCCGTGCTCATAAGCAATCCAGCAAGATACATATATTGCTTTTGTGGAGAAATAAGATTTGTCTTATTAAAAATATCTGATTGCTCAGCGACCTCTTTTCCATTACTTGCAAAGGTAATAAATTGAACACTAATCATTCCCAATAAATCTTTGGTACCCATATTTTGCAATTTTTCTTTTAATTTTTTTATTTTTTCTTCCATTTACATACTCCTCTCATTTCAATTTATAATCAACAATATCATATGCTAAAATAACATTTTACTGGAGTAAAATTCATGCACAATATTTTTTACTAAACATTCCTGGTATAAATAATTTTCTACACTAGGCTGCCAGTTTATATATCTGACAGCCTATAATGGGAATTGAAGGGATCGAACCTTCACAGAATTTTCATGTCATGTTAGCTTTGACTTTCTCATAGCTCCTGTATATATAGATTGCAAAATTCCCAAATTCTCTGTTGCCCACCATAATACCTTTTATATTTTCTATTATTGTCATAATCGTACCTCCTGATAATATAAATCTCATTTGAAATTTATTTTTTATTTCATGCGAATATATGACAGAGCAACATGCAAAAGCTACAGCTAACAATCCTAACCATGACTAATTATTAAATTTTATCTATACTTATTTTAAATCAATTGCCAAAAAATGTATATATGTTTTTATTAAATAATCCTGAAATATCTCCACAAATATACCACTGTTCTTTTACCGGGATATATTTAAAAAAATAGGTTTCTTTTTTAATATCTGATGCCTCATCTATTTTAATTTTTCCACGATAAATCACACTCTGATATCCATTATGCTGATCATCTGTTTCAACCAGACAATCCATAACCAACATTTCTTCTAAATAAAATGTCTGAATATCACCTTCGCAATTCGATATCTTTAAATATGTGTTATCTGTAATATCAACTAATTTTGTCTTATATAATTGGTATCGCTCGTACATAAATAATTTCACCTCATATGATATTATACAAGAACATACGTTCTTTTTAAATATCTTTCTTTAAAATTTATTTTTTTGAAAGCTCTTTCTCTTTATTTTTTTGTTTTTTATTTTTTATTTCTCTCATAATACTATATGTCATTTGTTTTTCTTTCCGAATATCTTTCAATACCTTATTTATTCTTTTCAATTCATTATTTGCCTTTAGTTGCTCATCAGCTGATATTTTTTCTTCCTGTATATTTTTTGTTTTTTGCTTCTGGTTATAAATCTTTTTTCTTATTTTTTGTGCTTCTTTCTCCAATTTCCATAATTCTTGATTTCTTTGTACAATCTGTGATTTTTTATAATATCCTCTGGATTGTAAATACATTGCCTGTCGAATATATTTCTTTTGATCATAATAAGATGATCGATCTGAATTTCTGGATCGATCATTTTTATATTTTTGTCCACGCCAAATAAATAATATAATTCTTTTTTGTATTCCTTGGACATTCACATTGGACTTTTTCTTATATTTACGTTGATTCTGTATCTTATATTCTATTCTTTTCCTTTTCTTCTCTTCATATATTCTTTGCTCTAAACGTTCTTTTGTATACTCTTCTCCTAATTGAGCTGTTCTTCGAAAACGTTTCTTTTCCATCTTTTTAGGACGGATTGATAGATATTTTCCATCTTTCCATTCATAATCTCTTTTCGTTAGTTCTGTTAAAAACTCCTGATACGTGCTTACTTCTTGGATCATATCATCAATCTCTGCTCTTAAGAAATCATCCCATTTATTCTTATGCTCTCCATATCGTTCTTGATCTACTCTTTCTTCCAATCGTAATTCCTTCAATCCCCATTTTTTACACACCTTATTCACACACGGCAAAATGTCCTTTTCCCAATCTCCTTTTTTATAATGATATTTCATGCCTTTCACACAATCAATTGAATTAAAGATCAAATGCCCATGCAAATGTTCCGTATTATCATGGACCGCATAGACGCATTCATAGGCATCTTTTAAGTATTCCTTCTGGATTTCATCGATAATTTGAACGGCTTCTTCTGGTGTTATATGATCCTGATCTGCAAAACTGATAATAAAATGATATCCCTGTCTGCCCCATTCCTTGCCAAAGATTCTTTTCGTATACAACATTCTTTCATAAATCTGCTCTGAATTAATTTTGTTTACATGCAATGCTTGATTTACTTTCACATACTTTTGATCATTCGTTTTTTCTGGGTTCATAATATATTCGATTGCTCTCTTCAAATGTCTGGATGGATTACCTGCCGTTTCTTTCATATGCATTAATTTTGAAATTGCCATATCTTTCCCTCAAATAAAAAAATACCTACTTTATTTAGTACCACACACAATCTTTCAATATTGCAATGTATTATCTCCATTCAATTTAATATAAATTATATTAATATCAATTCGATTTTTTCATGCTAATAATACCTAAAACCAATGCTATAATATCAGTTCCCGTATCATTAATTAATTTAAATACAACGTTTGCTTTTTCAATATCAATACCTTTTATTATTACAATCATTTTAAATATAATCACTGCTAACAATATAAGATTCCCAATACAAGCTGGATTTAGATTTAGTAAATAATGTGCTCTTTTCCATCCATAAAATTTTTCTGTATCCTCATATCTTTCAACATTTTCTACTCTTTCTTTTCCTATTAGTGCATTCAATAAACCATTTGCAACCCTTTTTGCATAATAAATATTGTAAAAATGTATCGAAATTCCAAGATAATTTTTATCTTGTGTTATTTTTCTAAAAAACATAAAAATATTATTTTTATCACTCTGTTTCTTTATATTTATTTGATTATTAAGCACTCTATGTTCAAAATTTTCTATAGATTTCTTTATAATACATAATGAATCTATATACCTCTGTTTTCCCATATTAGGGTTTAATTCTGCTATATACTTTAAAATTTCCTTATAATCTTCAAAAGATTCCATCTGTAATTCTACATTTCCCACTGGAAACATATATGCACACACTATAGAAAAAATCAAAAATAAGTAACCAGTTCCACTAAATGTCTCATTATCTATCCAAAAAGTTGAGGTCAACCAAACAGCAGATATTACTAACATTACACAAATTATCCATTTGATATTTGTATAAATTCTTACCCTTTTTTCTATATTTTCTTTTGTAATATTTTCTTTTTTTAGAATATACATAAACTTTCTCACCTTATTACTATAATTATTTTATATTATAGTTGTAATTATAACATCATTTAATATAAAATCCACTTTTCATTGAACTATCCTGTCCATTATTTTATCTATTTTATAATTTTTTCAACCAACTTCAAGTTTTCAATTAAGATTTCTTTTCGATATACCGTAATTTTTCCGAGTAACATATCATTTAAAATATCAAAAATTTCATATCCAATTGCCTTTAGCTCCTTCTCTAGTTCTACCAATTTCTCCTGATTATCTTTGGAATAGGTATGATATTTTCCATAGCATTGTTGTTGAGCCATATATATTTTTTCTATGTATTCTTGTAATATTTTCTGTTCTTCTTTTGTCACATAGATGCTGTTCTTACACTGCTTAATGTTATTTACAATTCTATTAATCTGATATTCACATTTTCTAATTTCTTTCGACAGTTGCGGTGTTGCATGATCTACAAGTACCTGACTCCTAATGTATCCCGATATATTTGCTCCATAGCCATGTTCTCTTGCTTCATTTTGCAAATATTCATACTGCCAGTTTGTAAAACGTACTGGTACAATTTTTTCTTTTTTTAAGTTTTTTCTTCTTTCTGATTGATTTTCTATAAATGTCATCTTTGGTTTTTCATATGGTTGTTTTTCTTTCATTTCTTATTCTTCCTTTCGATTGCATATACATAGGTTCTGTTGTTTTCCCTTTCATAGCTGCAAGTTACAAATGTATAAATTCTTCCTTCTAACTTTTTACATGAAATAATCTCACTTAGATTTTTGATCTTATCTTCCCATCTTTCCTTAGCTTCTTTGGATTTAAAGGTGATTGGTATCCTTTGGACCTTTCCAGCATATGCAGATACAATCGTGAGATCTATTGTTTTTTCTGGAAGATATAATCGAATCAAGTCGTGCTTTTTAACAAATCTTTGATCTCGTAATTTCACCAAATCCGCAAACATCGTTCCATTCCTCATGTGATGTCCATAAATAATATTATTTTCTGATGTAAAATCCTTTTTACACTTTGCTTCCAAGAAAATAGCTCCTGAAGAATTTCTTTTCATTAAAAATGTCCGATGTATATATTCTTCATCATCACTTCCTTGTACAATAGGGTAATTAATTCTTGTTCCTGGAATTTTTATCCATGCAACGATATCTTTATTAAGTTTTTTCAGTTCTCCAAAATCTATGTTTTTTTCTTTCTTTTGTAGCTGCTCATATTCTGTTTCTGCTTTCTTATATTCTTCTTTCTGGTTATAGATTTTCAATGTTGCATACACAACAACTACAACACATAAAATAAACAACACATTATATATCCATTTTTTCATTCCTGATTCCTTTCTTTTTCAGCTTTCCTCACATAGAAAAGCAATCTTTCCTTACGCATTTTGTAATACACACACTCTGCTTAGCAATATAACTGGCAAGATACGCATTTTGTAATACATTTAGAAGTTCCTTCCAAATGTATTACAAACGCCATCTTGTCAGGGGACTCTTACGCCCCTGAAACCCCAGTTTTAAGTAATCATTTATATCCTTATATTGTTCTGGATATTGATATTTACATACTTCAAATCCTCTTTGCTGATACTTTTTTATTAATTTTTCTGTTGCCTCTTGTCCTTTTTCATCATGATCTAAAGCAAATATAATTTCTCTAATCTTTGAATTTTCCTTCAAAAATGTTTCCAGTGGAAGATCAGCTAACATTCCAAGAGCCAGAAGATTCTCTTCGCATGATCCTTTCGTTCTATTTTGAATTTCAAAATAACTCATTAGATCAATCACTGCTTCTAATACAACTAACTTTGTCGATTTTTCATTCCTTAGATTTACTCCGTATGATTTGTTATTTCCTTCCACATCACCACGAAATGCTTTTTTTCCATTCAGTTCTAACGTGCCATGAACTCCTGCATATTGTATTTTTCCTTCCTTATCTCTTCCTAAAAATACTATGTTATGGTGTTTCTCTTCTTCATACAGTAGTTGTTTTCTAATAAAAAATTGAATGGTATCCGATGATAATTTTCTTTTCTTCATCAAGTACGCATATAATCTTTGAAACCTATCTGATCTCTTTGGAAGTTTCATCTCTCTTGATGATGTATTATCATAATCTTTCCTATAATTCTTTATTTCATCCTGTTGAAAAGAGATATCAATGTTCGCAACTTCTAAACATTCTTTTACCGCCTGCTGGAAACTGTAATTTGCAAATTCTATCAAAAAATCAATGCTGTTTCCATGTGTTCCATTTGAATATCTCCACCACAGATTTTTTCTGGTATTAATCATTAAAGAATCCATTTCTTCTAATGAAAAATATCTTCCTTTCTTAACTACTGTATAACCTACGGATTTTGCAATATGTTCTACGGGCACCTGCTTTGCCTGATCAATCTGTTGTTGTGTAAATCTCATCTTTATTTCTCCTCATTCTCTGTCTCTGCATCACTGACAATATTTTGATTGTATAATTTGGTAAGTTCTTCAATCCCTTTATTCAAATACCGATAATATGCACTTCGACTGATATATAACTTCTGACAAATCTGCAGTGGCTTTTTTCTTTCAAAATATGTTTGTTCAATACATTGCACCTGCATACTTTTTAGTCGTATCATCATATTCTCTAAGATTTTTATCTGCAGTAATCGATTATCCATATATAAAATTTCTGTCTTCAAATTACGAATTAAGATTTGATTTTTTATTCTTTCATTTTCTAAATCTTTTATCTCTCCTGTATGTCCTCCTGTATTCGTAGAAATTTTAGCTGATATATCCACTGACATTTCAATCAGTGATCGATCTTCTTTTAATATTTCTTGGAATTCCTTGATTCTCTTTGGATATTGTTTTTTGATAAAATTTGCTTCCTGCAGAAGCATCCGACATTGATTCGTTGTAATATGATTCAGCATTTTATCTTCTCCTTCCGTTTTTGGGCATAAAGAAAGCTGAACAGGTTTATTTGTTCAGCTTTCTACTCATTCTTTATGTAATTGTTATGTTATTTTAAAAATTTTCTCTTAAATCATAATTCACTCTTGCTTGATAATAGCTGTCCATCGTAATTGTTGAATTATAAAGAGCTGTCAGTAAATATGCCTTGATATTTCCGATATTCGTCTGATTCTTCTGCATACTATCCAACACGTATTCAATATGCAATTGATTTATCTTACAAAATCGACTCTTAATAACTGCTATAGACTTTTCTGTGCCGTTCACTCTTTCAAATGCTTCATCCGGCATCATGAATATTTCTGTCATTAGTTCTACCAACTCATCCACTAACTCTATGCGATAAAATTTATTTTTTTGAAATGCTGTATACGATATCTGCTTCTTTACAATTTTCCTGCAATGGTTAATCTTATCCATCTCGTCTTCTGATAAATCTACGTTTTTTGATAAGATAGATTGATTATTATCAGTTTTATTTATATTAGTCTTATTTGATTGTGATTTTGAGAACTCCAGAATATTGTTTTTCACAACTTCTGAATTGTGATTTTCATCATTCTTGATTTGTGATCTTGAAAATTCTTGATTTGTGATTTTCACAACTCTTGAATTGTGAAAATCACTATTCTTGAATTGTGCATCAGAAGCTATTGAATCTTTTTGTTCTATTATTTTCTCTTGATTTTTGCCAAATTCTTTGGATTTTGATTCATAATCTGGTAAATTTTCTAAATTTCTTCTCTCTGAATTGTGATTTTCACTATTCTTGAGTTGTGTTTCAGATACTGTCTGATTTTCCATTTTCATCATTCCTGAATTGTGATTTTCACTATTCTGTACTTCTGATTCTGCATCTTCCTGATTTATGATTTTCACTATTCCTGAATTGTGATTTTCATCATTCAAGAACTTCTGTCTCTTATCCTGTAGTTCTTCGATGTCCACAATTCTTGACTGCTTCTGTTCTGTCTGTTGCTTTTCTCCTTCCTCGTCTTTAATCATAAAATTCTTTACATAAATAACATTAGGTTTTCCTAAACCTAGTCTTTTCTTTTCAATCAAACCGATTCCTGTTTTAACATCTAACTCTTTTAGTAATCGCACCGCTTTTTGTGTTCCACAGTTCATAAGATCACAGATATTATTGACCGTAAAAATAATATAGACTCTTTCTTCTTCATCCATCCAATGATTTTTTAGGCTTAAACTCATACGGTCTAACATTAGACCGTAGAGTACCTTTGCTTCACATGACAAATCTTGAAAAATAGTATCTGTAAACAGCATTTTAGGGATTCTGTAAAACGAATATTGCTCCGCTTCAACCCCTCGATAATAATCAAAAATTATATCATTCATTGTACAATTCCTTTCTTATGACTCCATTCTTCTAGTAATTCGTAAATAACAGATTCCATCTGCTCCTTCGTATATTCTTCTGGAAAATAATTTTTAATCCGTTTTGATGATATCGTTACATTCACTCTTGTCTCATTTCTTTGAACAAAAATTTCGTAGAGAGTTTCTTTCTTTAGATTTCCAGTCTGACTTAATTCTTTAATCTTTGTTGCCAATTGTCTGTTCGGGAATATTACCAAATACTCGATTACATCCAATACTATTTTCTGTTCTTCCTTTGTTAAACCTGCAAGTTGTTCTGCTGAAACTAATTGTAACTCTCCATTATCTACATACTTTAATAATTCTGGAACTAATTTTGACAATCTGATATATCTTTGTACTGTTCTACTACTATCTCCTGCCATTTCCCCTACCATATCTGCTGTATTTTTTCTTCCTTTGACTCCTTGATGTTTCAGAGCTTCATACTTCATAGCATAAGCATGTGCCTTTTCACTTGGTAGAATGTGTTCCCTTTGTATATTTGAATCTACCATAATAATTGTTGCTTCATCATCTGTATAGTTTCTTATGATTGCCGGTATTTTGGCCTTTCCTGCCAATTGACATGCATATTTTCTACGATGTCCAGATATGATTTCATATCCACCACCTTCTCTTGGTCTGACAATGCAAGGATTTAAAACACCATATTCTTTAATACTGTCCACAGTTTCTTGCATTTTTTCATCATTTATCACATGAAATGGATGATTCTTAAAGCCATATAAACAATCTATCGGTATTTCTGTTATCTTATCAACACTATTTTCTTGGTTATCCTCAATTCCTAATAATTCTTCATAACTTGTTAAATGTATTTCCTTTTTTGGTTTACGCATGATCCAGCACCCCCTCTACAAGCTTCTGATAGCTTTGAGCGCCTTTTCCACTACCATCATAGGCAAATATACTAATTCCCTCTGAAGCCGTCTCTGCGATCGTTACAGCTCTTGGAATAGACTCTTTGAAAATTCTTATTTTGTCTCCATATGTACTAATGACTGCTTTTTTATTTCGTTTTGAATTATTAAATGTTGGAGTATCAAACGTAAAGACAATTCCTTCAATTTTGAGGTCTGGATTAAACTTCGCCTTAATTGCACTATAAACCTTTAACAATTCCATTAAGCCATCTGCTGCATAATATTCTGGCTCCATTGGAATCAATACACTATCTGCGGCTGTTAGAGCATTGATTGTCAACATTCCTAAAGATGGCATACAATCTATAATCATAAAATCATAATCTTCTTTGAGTAGCATCAAATATTCTCTTAATATTATTTCTCGATCCTCTGCCATAATCAATGACACATCCAAACCTGAAAGTAATTTATTAGACGGAATTACATCGACTCCTTCTTCATGATGTAAAATTACTTCTCTAGGATCAAATTTAATCCCCATAACAATATTTTCTAACATATTTTTTAAAGTTACTGGAACTTTTTTTGAAAATCCTAGACCTATTGTTAAATGTCCCTGTGGATCGAGGTCTACTAATAATACTCTTTTTCCTTGTCTAACTAATCCAATTCCTAAATTGATTGCTGTTGTTGTTTTTCCTACTCCACCCTTTTGATTGGCGATTGCGATTACTCTACACATAACATTTCCTCTCTTTCTACTTTTCTTTTTTATTTACTTCTGCATAAACTCGAAAATATTTATTTGTTCCTTTGTTTGCAAATGGTTCTGAAATCCCAAGTACTCTGATTCTTTTATCTTCCTCTAAGATTTTTTGGAACCATTCAATGTCGCTTGTCATTCCTTGCATTCTGATTTTTAACATCTCATGCCTCCTCCCATTTTTATTTTTTTGGAAATGTTATGTTATGAGTATTCTTTTTTGTTGCACTTATCGCTGTGTTCTTCATTACATTTTCTCCCTTCTTTATAAATTTTGTATAAAAAATAGAGATACTTTGTAATTAAAGTATCCCTATAATTTATCATCTGTCCGATGATTTACTTTCATTTATAAAACTAGGATTTCTTGTGTCCCTCTCAACGACATCAAGAGCTACAACAACTGTAATTTCTTCTAAAAGCTCTTTTTGACTGTAAGTTTCACTTATTTTCTTAAAACTGAAATGCTTCACAAACCGCTTAAATTCAAGGATTTTTAGATATTGTCCTTTTGTATCAACACCATACTCTCGATATGAACCGTATTCGGGAACTGATCTACCGCTGTAGCTCGCTTAACTTTATATCCTGCTGCCTCAAACACTTCCAGATCTCTCGCAAGACTTGTCGGTTTGCAACTGATATATACCATCTGTTCAACCCCGAAATCAATAATCTTCTGAATCGCTTTTGGATGGATTCCATCTCTAGGAGGGTCAAGTACGATAAAGTCTGGCTTATCTTCTAATTCATCCACAACCTTTAATACATCTCCTGCAATAAATTCACAATTATCCAATCCATTTAATTCTGCATTGACTTTCGCTGCCTCTACCGCTTCCTCAACGATCTCGACTCCAACAACTTTCTTAGCAACTGGTGCTAACATCTGCGCGATCGTTCCAGTTCCACTATACAGATCAAAGATCACTTTATCTTTTGTCTCCCCAACAAAATCTCTGGCAGTCTTATAAAGTACCTCTGCCCCTAATGTGTTTGTCTGGAAGAATGAAAATGGTGAAATCTTGAATTTTAATCCTAAAATTTCCTCATAGAAATAATCCTGTCCATATAAAATATCTATTTTGTCTGCCTGTACCACATCTGCAAGGCTGTCGTTTGTTGTATGAAGAATCCCAATGATCTTTCCACTCAATGGTAATTCTAATAATGCATCTCGAAGTTTGGTAAGATCTGCTTCTACCTGCGATGTTGTTACAATATTTACCAAAATATCTCCAGAACTTTCTGCTCTTCTTACAACTAAATGTCTGAAATATCCTTCATGACGCATCTTATGATAGAATGGCAGCTCCATCTGTTGTGCGATATTTAATGCACATTTTACGATCAGATTGTAATCATTGTCCACAATCTGGCAGTCTGTGATGTTTACAATATCATGGAATGTGTTCTTTTTGTGCATTCCCAATGCTAATGGACCGTCTTTTACCTCATCACCAAAAGAGAATTCCATTTTATTGCGATACCCATGCACTTTGGGACTTCCTTTGATTTCTTCCCATATATCATCATTGACATGATCTTTTAACAGATCACGTACCATTCCCTCTTTGATCTTTAACTGGTTTTCATAAGATACCGTCTGATAAAAACATCCACCGCATATTCCAAAGTGTGGACAGACTGGTTTTGCATCTTCTAATGGAGATTTCTCTAATACATCTAACAATCTTACCACACAGCCACTTTTTCTCTTCTTGGTAACCTGCCCTTTGATCGTCTGCCCATCAATGACACCTTTGACTGTAACTTTCTGATCTTCGCAGATAAATGTTCCCTTATTCGGGAATTCTGTCTTTATGATCTTTCCTTCAATGATATCTTTTTTCTTCATTGTCATCCCTTTCTTATCTTATCAAATCAAACCTATCGCAGAAAAAAGATGGAAATACCACCTACGATACTTCCATCATTCATATTATAGCATTAATTCGTCAAACTGTTCTTTGTAATATCCATGGGCATAATGTGCCTGTCCTTCTTCGTCAATCTCCATAATAAGAAATGTTGGCTTCCTTCCTGGCTGACGAGGATAAGATATACTTCCTGGATTCAAGATCGTTACATCATCCCCAATCTCAATATATGGCACATGAGTATGTCCATACATTACAACATCATATCCATATTCCAAAGCATGTTCTCTTAAATAATCCACACCTGAGTTTACATAATAGCCATGTCCATGAGTCACTAATACTTTATAATCGCCAATTCTCACTTCTTCTTCGCTTGGCAGATCTAAGTAGTAATCATTGTTTCCTGCGACCATAACTACTGGGCAGTCCGCTATTTCTCGTATGTATGAATCTCCACGTTCCACATCTCCGCAATGGATCATCATATCGATGTCGCCTACCTGTTTTAAAACTCCCTCGATATCATCATTGCGTCCATGGGAATCACTGATCACCAATATCCTCATAAACTTTCTCCTTGTTTTATTTACAAAACTTCTCGTATACGTCTCAGTGCTTCGCCTCTGTGACTGATCGCATTCTTCTCATCACTGCTCAGTTCGGCACTATACTTCCCATATTGTGGTAAATAGAAGATCGGATCATATCCAAATCCATTCTCTCCTTTGATCTCATATCCTATAATCCCTTCCATAGTACCACGAATCACCTTCGTTTGTCCATCTGGAAATGCAGCTGCGACCGCACAAACGAATCTTGCACTTCTCTTCTCTTCTGGTACATCTTTTAATCTTTCAAGGATCACACTGTTTTTCTTCACATAAGAAGTATCTTCTCCAAGATATCTGGAAGAATAGATTCCAGGTTCTCCATTTAGTGCATCAATTTCTAATCCTGAATCATCTGCAAGTGTTAACTGTCCTGTGACTTCCATCACCGCTTTTGCTTTGATCAACGCATTTTCTTCAAATGTTTTTCCATCTTCTACGATGTCAATGTCTACTCCTGCTTCTTTCATAGAAATGATCTCGTATTTGGATTCATCAAGGATCTCTCTGATCTCTTTCATCTTATGTTCATTGCCCGTGGCAAAGATTAATCTCTGTTTCATTATTTTCTCCTTCTTGGCGGTTTCGGTCCAAGGTACTGGTAAAACTCTCCTCGGATCATTCCATTGTAAACTTTACGTTTCTTTGTTGGTTTTCCAAGATATTTTTCTGTATCCTCATAAGAAGTGATGACATACTTAGACCATGTATCCAAGCGGTCAAATGCTTCTTTCATCTCTGTATATAGCTGTGGGAGAGTCTCCTGATCTTCCAGTCGTTCTCCATATGGAGGGTTAGCAATGATAAATCCATATGGCTTTGGATGTCGTAAATCTTTGACCTCTCTTTGCTGAAAATGAATCAAGTGATCAACTTCTGCATCCTGAGCATTCTGTCTTGCGATCTTTAACATTCTTGGATCTTTGTCATATCCCTGAAGATCCATCTCTATATCATGATTGACCAGATCATTTGCCTCATCAATGGTATCATACCATGCTTTCTTTGGCAGGAAATTGCTCCAATGTTCAGATTCAAAAGAACGGTTCATTCCTGGTGCCATATTCATCCCCATCATTGCCGCTTCGATCAAAAATGTTCCACTTCCGCAGAATGGATCGACTAAGATTCGATCCTTATGCCACGGTGTGAGCATAAGAAGAGCTGCTGCCAGTGTCTCACGGATCGGTGCTTCACTGACCAACTTACGGTATCCTCTCTTATGAAGCGGTATACCTGTTGTATCTAAACTAATCGTCACCTGATCCTTTAAAATAAATACGCGGACCGGATAATCATCTCCATCTTCATCAAACCATGATACTTTGTATTTAGACTTCATACGATCAACCATAGCCTTCTTGACAATTGACTGGATATCCGGTGCGCTAAACAATTTACTCTTCGCTGTTGATGCTTTCTTTACCCAGAAACGTCCATTCTCTGGAATATAATCTTCCCATGGAAGTTTCTTTGTTCCTTCAAACAGATCATCAAATGTATATGCTTTAAAAGAACCTATTTTTAATAAGATTCTTTCTGCTGTTCTTAAAAATATATTCGCACGGGCAATCCCATCTAAATCTGTACGAAATGTTATTCGCCCGTCTTCTACTTTAACAATTTCATATCCTAAGTCCAAGATCTCTCTTTTTAATACTGCTTCCAGCCCAAAATGGCATGGTGCAATCAGTTCAACTGTCTTCACTCAATTCTCCTTTGTATTTTTATTCTGTTCCTATTCTACCGTTTTCCTTATTTTTCGTCAACTGTCAACTTTTGTAACATGCTAAGCCTCTGACTTATTTTGTTCTTTTTCTTTCATATAATAATAGACACCACCGATGATATTATAAACTTCAAATCCATCTTTCCTCAAGTGTCTGGCTGCCATCATACTCTGTCCGCCGAAATCACAATAAACAATGATCTTTTTCCCATCCATCTGTTCATAACACTCTTTTAAGATTCCATAGGGACAGCTGATCGCATTTTCTAAATGCCCTTCTTTGTACCGTTCTTCCTCTCTGACATCCATCAAAATATAATGCTTTTTATCTTTTGAAAGCTTGATCCCTTCTTTTAATGATATATTTTCAAATTCCATAAAAGTCCTCTTTTTGTTAGCATATGCACATCAAAGACTCTTGGAACTAACAAGTATTTTCTATAGAAAAGAGGAATCCTTATGCCGATTTCACAAGGATTCCTCTCTTCTAATTAGTACTCATCATTTGCATTTTTGTTGCTGTTTGTTGAACTATTCTGACTTTTGTTTTTATTCTGGTTCTTTGATCTGTTAGATCCTCCGCTGTTGCTTGTATTGGAAGACTGATTTTTGTTACTTGAATTCGAACAATTCTTTGCCATGTTCATTCTCCTTTCTTTTTAGTACAGCATTATTTTGTGCGAAATCTCTTTCATATATACACAAAAAAAATTATTTTACTTTTATTTTACTTTTTTTAAAAAAATCACTTGATTTTTTTCAACCAATCATATATCATGAACTTATCGAGGATATGTTTATTTTCGATTATAACCCCTTATTAATTTATTTATACTCCCCTCAAAAAGAGCAGATTTCCCTATCTGCTCTTTTTACTATTTATCTTTAATGTTTTTGAAAATGTACAAATGATTTTATTGACATTTTCTATAGTATGTGTATAATTAAAATTGTTCAAGAACAAAGGCGTTCCGATCATAGGATTGGAGCGCCTTTTTTTGTATATCAATGGTAATTCCTTGGGTCTTCTCCATCGATATACGAAATTCTTTCTTAAGACTTTATACATAACCGCGTACTAGTTTTTGACAAGTTTTTGGCATCTTGCAGACAAGAGTAACGGACACATCATTGACTTGAACACAGACTTGCTATGTTGACTAGAATGAGACTAACAATGACGACTAGAATGAGACTGACAATGGCGACTAGAACGAGACTAGAATGAGACGAATCATAATGACTAGTTTTGAAACTTAAAAGTAAGACCCAGCACAATACCCAAACTACATATGACATTAGAGAAGCCTCGGACAAATGTCCGAGGCCTTTCTCTTTGTACACATTTTTAGATCAATTCCGATTGTTTTACAGCATTTCGTCTGGTTTCTGACGGTCTTCCGGACGCATAAATCCTGCGAGTAAAAGTTGATAACTTCCAAAATAAGAAATAAACATCCACGCCATTCCTGTAAATATCGCAGAACCGGCAGTAACACCAATCGTTTCCACCAACTCAAATATAACTCTGGCATAAATAGACAGCTTAAAGATCTTTCCAAAGGATACATCTTCTCGATTCTTACGGTCCATTCTTGTTCTCTGATTAAAATATGTGAGCATTGTAATAAAAATACAGACTGTTAAATAAGAAATAATATTTGCGATCCATTGTGTAAAGAACATGATCACGATAAAAATACGGATCATCGGCACCATAGATAGCATTGCCTGATTATTGAATTCAACATTCTTCATATTCTTAAATGAAAAAGTATTCATCATGTTTCCAACAGCTGTATTCTTTACCACCATCTCATTCTTAGCAAATACCAGTTCCATCTGATACTTATTGCTTAAATCTTCAGTTGATACTTTATCCTTGGATGTATCTGCCACAAAATGTACACCGCCGATCTCAAAATCCATCTCCTGATCAACAGATAATGTTCCATCTTTTAATTCAAATGCAGGCAGTCTGTTTAAAATAAAATTCTTCCATCCACCAACACTGACTGTAAATCCTGCAACATCCATTCCATATCCGAGAATCGTTGTGATCAATGTGATCGCTGCAAGAAATAAAATAACTTTCCCTTTTGCAAGGTTAAGAAGTCTTTTGTACTGGCTTGGTTTTAAGCAGGCGATCTTAAACTGCTCAAACCAGCTGATTTTCTCTGATTTGTCCATAAATGATTATTCTCCGTATACAATACTTTTCAGTAATTCGTCCTTCTCTTTTGTTCCTTTGATGATTTCTACTAATTTGGCTGCAAAATCGATCGCTGTTCCCATTCCACGACTTGTAATGATTTTTCCATCTACTACAACTTTATCTGTCTGGTAATCTGCGGATTTTAATTCTTCTTCCATCGCTGGATATGAAGTTGCCTTTCTTCCTTCTAGAAATCCGTATTTTTCAAATACTGTTGGTGCTGCACAGATGGCTGCAAGATACTTCTCGTTCTTATACGCCTTCTGAAGTAATTTTCCAAGTCCTTCATGATCTTTTAGATGAAGCGTTCCTGGCATTCCTCCTGGAAGTACATACATTGCTCCCTCCGCTTCTAATACTTCATGAAACATGATATCTGCTTCAACTTCAATACGATGTGCACCAATGATATTTCTGGAACTTCCGATAGAGACTGTAACTGTTGGAATCTCCGCACGTCGCAGCATATCAACTACAGTTAAACCTTCGATTTCTTCAAATCCATCTGCTAAAAATACAAAAACTTTTCCCATCATAATTCTTCTCCTTTATTCTTTCTATATTATTAGATCGTTCTTCTTTTCTTCCTCTTCTTTATTATTACAATAACTTTAAAGAAAAAATGGTAAAAAGTCAACCCGTCTTAGCCTTACTGGTATTTCTTTTCTATTTTCAATTGACATTTTCGTTAAGAATCGGTAAAATAGATTTCGATAAATTATATGTATGTTTCCGTAGCTCAGCTGGATAGAGCGACCGCCTCCTAAGCGGTAGGCCGGGTGTTCGAATCACCTCGGGAACACTTCATGTGCCGGAGACTTATGCCTCGTTTCCGGCACTTTATGTTTATAAGGAGGAATCTCAATGAAAGGTTTATTTATTATCAACCCATCATCCGGTAAACAAAATATTGATTCTATGTTACGAGAGATCATGGCAACATTGATCCTTGATCAAATTTGTTCCCATGTTGATGTTTTTTACACAAAAGGCAAGGATGATGCGAAAAATCGTGCTGCCGAATTAAAACCAGGAGATTATGATTTTATTGTATCTGTTGGTGGTGACGGTACATTAAATGAAGTTACGAACGGTCTGATTTTAAGTGAAAGTAATATTCCTATGGCAATCATTTCCGCTGGAACAGTCAATGATTTTGCTACATATATGAAACTTCCTCAGACTGCGGATGGTTTCTGTCAGATGATCAAAGACTTCCAGACAAAGAAGGTTGATGTTGGACGTGTCAATAACGAATACTTCATCAATGTTCTGGCTGCAGGTATGTTAACAGATATCGCTTACAAAGTTCCAAAAGATAAGAAAGCCGTTCTTGGTAAGATGGCCTATTATCTGGAAGGTGTAAAAGAATTTCCAAAACAGCTTTCACAAAATATGACTTTAACATTTAACAGTAAGGAATATTCCGGAACTGAAGATATCATGTTGTTCTTGGTTGCAAACTCAAAGAGTGTCGGAGGTTTTGCAGATGCGGCTCCTCTTGCATCTGTTTCTGATGGATATTTAGATGTTATGATCATCAAGAAAATGGCACTTCTTACAGAAGCACCAGATTTGATCTTTAAATTATTCCAGGGAGAACATCCAAAGCATCCTTCTATCGAATATTTCCAGACAAAGGAATTATCTGTTCTTCCAACAGAACAAACTGCCGGGATCGCCATCGATTATGATGGTGAAATATTAGAAGAAGGACTCCCAGTCGATATCTCTATCGTACCAGAAGCCCTTAATCTGATCATTTTACGTACAACTAATTAATCTGTACTAATAATTAATGAAGTTTCACAGAACCAATCTGTTTTCCATCATAACTTATGATATATTTATTATCTTTACATTTATATGTAAGTTTGGAAGCAGATTGGTTTTTTTCTAACATCACTGTCACGTCATTTAAATGTTTTAATGGAATCTTATATGGAGATAATTCATTTCCTGTTTTTAAGAAACCATATGTATCATCTTTCAGTACTGTATTCATTGTCTTAAATGGTGCGATTGTCTTATAATTGTTAAATCCATAATTTAACATCTTGATCGTATCTTCATATAACTCATATCCATGTGCACAAAGATCTACTACGATCAACTCCTGATCTCCTCTCTTGGCAAATGTTACAAGAGTCCCTCCTGCTTTTGTTGTATATCCTGTTTTACCACCTTCAACACCATCATAGTTAAACATTGTTCGTTTCACCATCTTATGATGATTCCAAAGCTCTTTTCCATGTTTATCTTTGTTCGTTGGTGCAATATAATAATTAGGTTTGCATGCAACATAACGGAATGTTTCATTTTCAAGTGCTGCTTTTGAAATCTTTGCCATATCTCTTGCTGTTACATAATGATCATCATCATGCAATCCGTTGGTTGTTACAAAATGAGAACCTGTACATCCAAGTTCTTTTACTTTTTTATTCATCAGTTCTACGAATTTCTTTGTAGTTCCTGCTGTATGTTCTGCTGCTCCGTTACATGCCTCATTCGCAGATTCTAACATGATCGCATTCAGTACATCGATCAATGGAATCTTCTCTCCTGCCTTAATTCCGATATGTGTACTTCCTGGCTCAATGCTGTTAACTGCATAACTTGAAAATGTAACTTCATCATATAAATCTTTGTTATTCTCAATCGCAACCAATGTTGTTAGGATCTTTGTGATACTTGCTGGATAATGACGGTCATCTACCTTCTTTGCATACAAAATCTTTCCTGATTTCGCATCAATAACGATTCCTGATCTTCCATAGATCTTTGGCTGTTTTGCCGTTGTTTTTTCTGCTGTTGCAACACCATCTGCTGCCTGAACATTCACCTGTGGTGTCTGAAGTTGTGTCGCTGCAAACAATGACATGACCGCCATTGCAGTAATTTTCTTGATGATCTTTTTCATGATTTTCTCTCCTTTGTATGTTAGATCAGACCAAATTTCTTCAAGCCTTTTTCAATTCCATCTTCATCAACTCTTGCTGTCTGATATGGTGCGATTTCTAATAATTCTGGTACAGAATTACCCATTGCAACACCATATTTTACATATTTGATCATATCGATATCATTGGCACTGTCACCAAATGCATAAGAATCTTCTCTTGAAATTCCTGTATGATCAAGGATCACTTCTATTCCCTTCGCCTTATTAACACCTAATGGTACAAATTCTACTGAATTTACAGGCTCATGATATGTTCCTTTGTATTTGTGTCCAAGGATCTCTTCGATCTCTGGTTTCTTTGAAAGCTCCATATGATGGTATGTCCATTTTGGAACATCCACTGCTTCATTTAATGGATATAATGTTGTTTTACAGTCTGCTTCTGTTTTATTCTTCATCGCAATATAATAATCATCTGTGTTCTCCAGATCATAATATCCATATTTTTCTCCTTCTAAGATGATTCCGATCTTCTGTTTCTTTCCCCAGTCGATCACTGTCTGTACTTCTTCTGGTGTCATCAGTTCCTGATGCAGGATCTTGCCTTCATACTCTACATAAGTTCCTGCCCCTAAGATCACTCCATCAAATCCCATATGGAAATATTCTTCTGGAATCATTCCCTTGCTTCTTCCCGTGCACATAACGATCTTGTGCTCATTTGCGATCAACCGATTCAATGCATTAACTGTTGATTCTGGAATTCCGATTCTAGAATCATATAATGTTCCATCGATGTCAAAAAATATTATCTTACTCATTGTTTCCCTTGTTCTCCATTAAATATTCTCTATCTGCCAATCAATTGGCGCTAGTCCATGTTCTTTCAAAAATTCATTTGCCTGACTAAAATGATGGCATCCGAAAAATCCTCTATATGCTGATAACGGGCTTGGGTGCGGTGCTTCTAATATCAAATGATTCGGATTATCAAGTAATGCTTTCTTACTCTGTGCTGGACGTCCCCAAAGCATAAATACGATCGGACGGTCCTGTTGATTCAACACTCTGATCGCCGCATCAGTAAACTCCTCCCATCCAATACCTCTGTGAGAATTCGCACGATGTGCCTGTACAGTCAATACTGTGTTTAACATCATAACACCCTGGTCTGCCCATTTCTTTAGATATCCATTATTCGGAATATAGCATCCAAGATCTTCGTTCAATTCTTTATAAATATTAACCAATGATGGGGGCGCTTCTACTCCAGGTTTTACAGAAAATGACAATCCATGTGCCTGTCCATCTCCATGATATGGATCCTGCCCTAAGATCACAACTTTTACATCCTTTACTGGAGTAAAATGAAATGCATTAAAGATATCGTCAGCTGGTGGAAAGATCAGCTTAGTGTGATATTCATCCATAACTTTTTGGTATAATTTCCTATAATATGGCTTTTTGTATTCTTCTTTTAAATAATCTGCCCAGTCATTCGTAATTGGCGGCATTTTTCGACCTCCTTTTTAAAATCTTTTCCCATTATATCATAATTTGTAGTAAAATAAAATTCGATATGAATATGAAAAGAAAAGGAGGGTATTATTTTGAAGCAAATGAAAAGCTTACTGGAAAATCCCCACGGATTTTCTGTCTCACTTGTATTTGACGGACTGCTTGTCGGAATCTTTGCCGGATGCATTTCTGTCATTTACCGCCTGCTTTTAAATAACGCTGAAAAACTATTATTTACGATCATTGCATTTACTAAAACAAGGCCTTTCTGGATAGCTGTCTGGTTTATCGTTTTGATCGTTATGGGACTGATCGTTGGATGGCTCATGTCTTGGGAAGGCATGGCTTCTGGAAGTGGTATCCCACAGGTTCAAGGAGAGCTGAAAGGTTATTTAAATCAGAACTGGCACCGTGTTCTTTGTTCTAAGATCATTGGTGGAACTTTATGTATTCTTGGAGGTTTATCTCTGGGACGCGAAGGCCCTTCCGTACAGCTTGGTGCCATGGCTGCAAAGGGTATTGCTAAGATTACAAAAAAATCTCAAACCAAAGAACGCTATATGATGACTTGTGGTGCAGGTGCCGGTCTTGCCGCTGCCTTTAATGCACCGCTTGCAGGTGTGATGTTTTCACTAGAAGAATTACAGAAGAACTTTAACAGCTCTATGTTAGTCTGCATCATCTCTGGATGTGTAACTTCCGATTTTATTTCAAAAAATGTCTTTGGATTATCTCCAGTTTTTGATTTTCATTTAAAGGCTGCTCTTCCTCTTGTACATTATTGGATGTTAATACTTCTTGGAATCCTGCTTGGGCTTTGTGGTGCTTTTTATAACTTTATCATGTTGAAAGGACAGGATTTATTTGGAGCAATGAAAAAAATCCCAGCAAAATACCGTATCGTATTTCCTTTTGTAGTATCTGGGATCGTTTGTTACACGCTGCCTTCTATCTTAGCAGGTGGACATGCTATGATCTCTCTGATCACAGGACATACTTTACTTGTCTCTACGATGTTATTATTATTAGTTGCTAAGTTTTTCTTCTCCGCCTTCTGTTTTGGTTCCGGGGCTCCTGGTGGAATCTTCTTTCCACTGTTGATTCTCGGTGCATACCTTGGGGCGATCTATGGAACACTGGTGATTCAGGCAAGTGGAATTCCTTCTTATTACTTAGTGAACTTTATTACGATCTCCATGGCTGGATTCTTTACAGCGATCGTACGTGCACCGATCACAGGTATCCTGCTGATCGCTGAGATGACTGGTACATTTGAACACTTCCTTTCACTGGCAGTTGTTTGTATCATCAGCTATCTTGTTGCACATCTGTTAAAGAGTGAACCAATTTACGAAAGTCTGCTAGGACGAATTCTTGCTAAAAATGGCTTTAAAGAAAGCGAAGATGCTGATCATAAGGTTCTTCGTGGATTTGCTGTCGGCACTGGTTCCATTGCAGCCAAACAGCTTGTAAAAGATATTCCATGGCCAGAACATTGCTTGATCGTTACTTTAAATCGTGGTGATGAAGAGATCATTGCTCGAGGAAGCACTGAAATTCATGTTGGCGATACGATCATTGCCTTGATCGACGATAATTATCTTGGAATGGTCACGGAAAGCATTCAGCTAATCTGCGGTGAGATCATTCCTGAATAATTTTATATTCAATTTACTTTTATTGAGAAAGTTTTCAGTTTTTATATGTTGCGATTGACTAACCTTACTTTTGACTAATAAAATATAAGAAAGAAATACATCATATAAGTTCGAAGGAGGGATTATCATGCAACCATTAACAAAAGTCATGCAGGGAGCGACTTGCACTGTCAAGTGGGCATTAGGCTTACCTGAAACTGTTGAAAAGCTCCGCGAACTGAAGATTGAACAGGGAAGTAAACTGCAAGTTGTTTGTAAAAACAGCGATTATATGATCATCGGCGTTGGATCAAAACGGTATGCTGTTGGGAATGAAATTGCTGGAAGAATTCAGGTTTAGATAATTATAAAAATAAATAAGAACGAGAAAATCTCCATATAACTTGATTTTCTCGTTCTTATTTTGTTTATATTTGCATCATAAATCAATACTCGTATTGTTCAGGATATCCCCTGCCTGTTGATTCTCTCAAGTCCATCGACATCATGATCTGCATGTCTTCCTTTGATAATTCAAAATCAAAGATATCCGCATTCTGTATGATCCGTTCTTTGTGGACAGATTTTGGAAGGCTTACGATCCCTCTCTGCAAATGCCAGCGTAAGATGATCTGTGCAGGTGTTTTATTGTATTTTTTAGCAATAGCTACGATTTCTGGTTCTGAAAGCTGTTTTCCTTTGCCTAGAGGTCCCCATGCTTCTACAACAATATCATGTTCCTGGCAATAATTTACGGTCTCTTCCTGCACAAGGAATGGGCAGATTTCAATCTGATCAACCGCTGGTGCAATGTTAGCTGTTACTTCTAATTGTTTTAAATGTTTTGGACGAAAATTGCTGACTCCTATATTCTTGATCAGTCCTTGTTCATAATATTTCTCAAGAACTTTCCAGGAACCTTTGACATCATTGATCGGCCAGTGTAATAAATACATATCCACATATTCAAGTCTAAGCTCTTTTAATGTCTTTTCAAATGCAGCTTCTTGTTTTCCTTCTACCATATCTTCGTACCACAGCTTACTTGTCACAAAGATCTCTTCTCTTGGAATCTCGCAATCTCTGACGGCTGCTCCAACCAGCGCTTCATTCTCGTAATAAGCAGCTGTGTCTATATGACGATAGCCTGCTGATAATGCATCAAGACATGCCTGATATGCTTCATCCCCGCGGCTGTCCCAGCTTCCAAGTGCTATGACTGGTATTTCATTTCCATTGTTTAATTTAAATGTTGAGCTTACGTTCATGTCTTCCTCCTTGTATCTGTTATCTTTGTCTTTATACTACAACAGGAACCATCGTCCCTTGATAGTTCCTATTATAATCGATTTCTTGCTATTTATAAATGCAAATGATAAAATCAACATAACAGGCAATGGAAAGGAGCGTGTACAGAAATGGATAGGAAGCTGAAACTGCCCATAGGAATTGATAATTTTGAAAAAATCCGAAAAGAAAATTTCTATTATGTAGATAAAACAAAGCTGATCGAACAACTTCTTGAACGATGGGGAGAAGTGAATCTATTTACAAGACCACGCCGTTTCGGAAAAACATTGAATATGAGTATGCTGAAGTATTTCTTTGAGATTGGGACCGATCAAACATTATTTGATGGACTTTATGTTTCAGATAATCCGCAGCTAAAAGAAGAATACATGGGAAAATTTCCAGTCATATTTCTTTCTTTAAAAGGAGTCGAAGGCCTTACGTTCGAAAATGCAAAATATCGATTGATGCAGCTAGTTGGAAGGGAAGCTAATCGTTTTCATTTTTTATCAGATAGTGATCGACTGACAGAAGATGATAAAAAAATATATCATGCAATGATTTCTTTGAGTGATGGAATGTATTCGATGAATGAAGAAGTATTGATTTCATCCCTAAAGATATTATCAGAATTGCTATATAAGCATTATGGGAAGAAAACCATCCTTTTAATTGATGAGTATGATGTACCTTTAGATAAGGCATTTCAAAACGGATATTACAAAGAAATGACAACATTGATCCGAGGAATGTTTGGAGAGGCACTTAAGACAAATGATTCTTTGCAATTTGCAGTATTAACAGGCTGTCTTCGTGTTTCAAAAGAAAGTATTTTTACAGGACTTAATAATTTTAAAGTCGTATCTATTACAGATTCACGCTTTGATGAGCAATTTGGATTTACTGATGAAGAAGTTCAAAGGCTATTAGCTGATTATCATTTGAAAGATCATATAGAAGAAACGAAAGAATGGTATGATGGTTATCATTTTGGAGATACCGATGTATACTGTCCATGGGATGTTGTCAATCATGTAGACTGCCTTCTGGAAGATCCGAATGCAGAGCCTCAATCCTACTGGATCAACACAAGTGGAAATGATCTTGTAAAAAGATTTATTGATAAAGCTGATAAGACAACCAGAAATGAAATTGAACGATTGATTGCGGGTGATATGATAGAAAAATCAATTCGAATGGAATTGACTTATGATGAGATTGATAACAGTATTGATAATCTTTGGAGTATTTTATTTACAACAGGATATTTAACACAGCAAGGAAAATCAGAACGAGGAGTATATCGTCTGGTGATTCCGAATAAAGAAATCCGAGAAGTTTATATTTTACAGATTCAAGAATGGTTTAAGGACAGCGTTTTGCATAACAGAGAACCAATAAACCAGCTTTTAAAAGCAATCAAAGAAGGCGATGCCGATACAGTTGAAAAAGACTTAACGAAGATTCTTGTAAATACGATCAGCATCTTTGATACGAAATCCAGAAAAGAAGAAAAAGAAATTTTTTATCATGGAATTGTTTTAGGATTATTACGATGTGAATCTGAATGGCTGATTCAATCAAACATAAAATCTGGAGATGGACTGGTAGACATTCTGATCGAGACAGAGGATCCAGATGCAGGAATCATAATAGAACTAAAATATGCCCAAACATTTCAGGGACTTTCTAAAGCTTGCGAAAATGCAATGCGGCAGATTAGGGAACGCAGGTATGATGAACGGTTAAGAAATGAAGGACGAAATGATATTCTTGCATATGGAATTGCTTTTTGCAAGAAAAAATGTAAAGTGGTTGTGGAACGGCTGTAGAGAATAAAAAGAAAGCTTTGATCGGTGGGATAAATGCTGTCTTCCATACACACCACTTGAATTTTTCAATCTTGTAATTGTCCACTCTATAGACTTCAGGTATATGATAAAAAAATAAATAAGCAACCGAAAGCGATGCATTGGAATTTTGCCATATTTTGAACAAAATTCCAATGCA
>ERZ836877.416-NODE-416-length-74743-cov-10.231603_pt1 | contig 74743 bp, 64 predicted proteins | sample MGYA00519469_ERZ836877 | MGnify/ENA primary metagenome ERZ836877 (study PRJEB31850, sample SAMEA3708809) | human gut metagenome | biome: human gut; feature: human-associated habitat; material: faeces | place: China | collected 2014 ...
TATAAACAAATATTATTTTCTTCGTGAGCTATGAAGATGGGATTCTAAAAATATTTTCCCATGGTGAAATTATAGAACACTTCCAGAGCTGACGCTTCCATTGAAAGAGGCTGCTGCGGCAGATGAGCCACTGTCGCAGGTGGCTGTATCTACAGTGCCTGCATCGGCGGTGGCATTTAACTCGGCATTCATCTGAGCTTCCGTTTGTGCTTCCATCTGCTGTAATTCACTCATCTGCAGTCCGACATAAGACAGATCGACGGTTGCTGCACCGGCTGCAGTGGAAATACCGCCGTGTTTGTAATCCATAGTATTTTGCAGATATTTCATATCCGCTTCGTTGATGTTGCTGCGCTCTTCATTGCGGTGCATACGGCGTTTGCGGATGATTTCCTGACGTCTTGATTTCTCTTTCTGTACCTGCTGAATCTCCTCTGTCGCCATCTTTTGTTTCAGATTATTTTCTTTCTGGTGGACGCGGCGTTTCACTTCGGACTTCTGCTGCATTTCTTTTGCTGATTTTTCACGTTCATATTTCCGCTGTAAATTTTCTTCCTGTTTCAGATTAGACACCTTGGACTGGGCGCATTTTACCATTCTTTTTGCGTGTGCGAGGGCAATCTGTACCTCACTGTCATCATATTCCCCGGTTCCGAGGCAGTGCTGTAAATTATTGACTGTACTTTTTGCCTTGGTGAGAACCGCAGCGGCAGTCCGCGACTTTGTGGCGCGGATAAGCTGTGAGGAGATTTGTTTTGCATTATAATTAAGAGATTTTTTGGTTGACTTTCCTGTGCTAAAGGAACTGCTTTTGGAAATTCCAGTGTTTCTTGTGTTGATCGTGGCAGTGGAGAATCCATTCATCGTTCCGCCAAAATAATTGCTTACGGTTAAGTTCATCTTTATTTCCTCCGTGAAATAAATTTGACTACTTGTTTCGATAATTTATATATCGGCAGGTTGGAGAAGTTTGTTCAGTTAAAAAATTCTTTTCAGAAAACATAAAAAAAGGTATGATAGGAACTGAAGTTAATCGGATTCGAAAAGAAAAACAAAGATTAGATTGCAATGAGGCACAATATGAAGAAAAAGAATAAAAATAAATCGTTAGTTAGTCAGACAATCCATATGTTTGTAATTCAAAGTGCATTGCTTGGAATTGTAATTGTTACCTATATTTGTGTCTCATATTACACAGTTTTGGAAAACATGCAGACAAGTAGCAGAAATCTGCTTCAGTTATATGGAAAAGAACTTGAGAATAAACTTGAGAATGCAGACATGCTGTTAGAGCGTTTGATTTATAAAAATAATGATTATGATATGCTTCAGAGCGAAAAAGAATCAGAACGATATTATGCTTCCATAGAGATAAAAAAAATTATACAGGAGCAGATTACTTACGATCAGTATGTGGATGCCGTTGTGATTGGAGATAGTACATATGGAAGCTGTCTGGATTATGAGAATAGCGATATGGCTTATCAGGAACGTGAAGATTTACGTCAATATGCCTTGGAGAGAGCAAAGGAAGGTAGTGCAAAAGCAGAGTGGATGATTGTGCGGATTGGATTGCAGAATTATGTGTCCAAGATGTATGTATGGCAGGGAAGATCAGCCGGTATTTTCATTTCTGTTGATCATTTTATGGACAATGTAACGAAAAAGAATTTGCAGAAAATTTTTATATTATTGAAAGATGAGCAGCAAAAGGTATGGGGTGGATGTGGAAAACAGGAATTTACCTGTGAAATTGGGAAAGAATTACAGGCGACACCTCAAAGTCTCGGTGTGTATAAGAATGATTATACACTTGCCGATGGGAAATTGCAGTTATCGGCGTATGTAAGTAAGTCTCAGGTTGTTGGACAAATCCGGTGGAACATGATATTAGTATTATTCGTAATACTGATACTGGCAGGCTTTTCAGTGTTTTTTATTAACTTTTTGCGAAGAGAAATGCTTGCACCAATGGGACATATGCAGAGAAGCATGGAACAGATGCAGACTGGAAATCGAGAATATCGTATTACAAAAGAATTTGAAAGCAATGAATTTATTGTATTAAAAGATGCGTTTAACCGTCTGATGGATGAGATCATGAAGTTAAAAATCCAAAGCTACGAAAAACAGATAGATCTGCAGGAAACAGAACTTAAATGCATAAAACTTCAGATAAGACCACATTTCTTCCTGAATGCAATGACCACAATCTCAAGTTTGAGCCAGCAGGGAAAAAATAAAGAAATTGAAAGCTATATCAGTGCGCTGTCAAAGAACATACGCTATATGTTCCGTGCAGGTTTGCATACAGTGTCACTGCAGGAAGAAGTAACACATGTAGAGAATTATTTTGAAATGCAGGAGTTGAAATATCCGGGATGCGTGTTTTACTATATAGACATTAATCCGGAAGTGAGAGAGTGGAAGATTCCACAGATGATTATCCATACAATCATAGAAAATGAGTATAAGTATGCAGTAAATATCAATCAGATGCTTACGATTCTAATCAAAGCATCAAAAGCGGATGTAAATGGCGAGGAGATGCTTTATGTTGAGGTAGAAGATGATGGAGCCGGATATCCTAAAGAAGTACTCCAATTTTTTGAAAATCAGGAAAATACGATTTCAAAGACAGGGGAGCGTGTAGGTTTAAAGAGTGTGAAACGGATGATGGAACTTATGTATGAGCGTGAAGGATTATTTACAATCAGTAATATTGAACCACATGGATGTAAAAATACATTCCGGATACCAGCGCATGCAGTACAGGAAATGAAAGAACAGAAACAGATAAAAATGGATTAATAAGATTACAAAAGAGGATTGTGCAAATGCAGGTTTTAATTGTAGATGACGATATGGCAACGGTGGATGTCATTAAAAATTCAGTAAAGTGGAAAGAACTTGGTGTTTCAGATATATTTACAGCTTATAATATCCAGCTGGCAAAAGAGATTTTAAAAGAACATAATATTGATATTGTAATCAGTGATATTGAGATGCCACAGGGATCTGGAATCGATTTGCTGGAGTGGTTTCGGAGAGAAGAGCTTCCGGGAGATTTTCTGCTTTTGACCTGTCATGAGAGTTTTGACTATGCATCCAATGCAATTAAGTATCAGGCATGTGAGTATTTATTAAAGCCTTTTGATGTGAACGTTATGGAGGCAGCTTTAAAGAAGATTATTTTAAAACGCATGGAAACTCAAAAATTACAGGAAAACAGTGAGTATGGAAAATGGTTAAAGGAGAACCAGAATCATGTTCAGGTTGCTTTCTGGAGTGAAATATTATCGGGACATATTGCAGGGAAAAACGAGATTATAAAGAATGAAATCGAAAACCGTAAATTGCAGATTAACGTAGAACAGGATTATAATCTGATTGTTTCCAAGATAACAGAAATCAAAAAAGACCGAGCAAAAATGAGCCCGGATCTAATGCTTTTCGTAGTTGAGAATATTCATTCAGAGATTTTTTGCGGATGTCCTGATAATAGCTCGGTTGTGTCAATGGACTATGATAATTATTATATTGTTGCGACGGTTTGCCAGAAAAAAGACAGTGAAGAATTAAAACAGTGTTGCAAATTATTACACACAGTTTTTAAAAAAATATTTTCATCTGAAATTACCATGTGTGTAGGAAAGCCTTGTAAGATAGAAAATTTTTATAAAACATTCCACCGGCAGCAGAATCTGATTGAAAGGAACGTTGCATTTTATGGCAGTTATTTTCAGGAGGATGACGCAGCAGAAATTCAGCAAAACATTAAAAATGTTTTTGATGTTGATAAAATAGAACAATTTTTATCCGAAAAGAAAAAATTAGAAATTTTAAGTTATATGAAAGCAATGCTACATGAAAGGATTTATGATAAGACTTTAAGTGATCGGGTTTTATCCAGAGGGAAAGAGGAAATTCTTCAGGCGGTTTATACTTATTTTGGAAAAAAAGAGATTCAGATATCAGGTTTATTTGTGGATGATAACTTAAATCAGTTAGGTCAGAAAGCTTCGCAATCTGTATTGGATATGATAAGGTGGACAAATTATCTGATTGACTGTACTTTCCAATATGAGGAAAGTGTCCAAAAGAATTATAGTCTCAACGAGAAGGTTGATCAATATATCAGGGAGCATTACAGAGAAAATATTGGAAGAACTGAGATTGCAGAACAGTTTTATCTGGCACCGGAATATTTATCAAAGACTTATAAGAAATTAACTGGTAGAACAATCAAAGATACGATAACAGAATACAGGATTGATGAGGCGAAAAGAATGTTAGAGCGCGGTGAGCGTGTGAGTGATGTGGCAGAAACAGTAGGATTTGACAATTTTACTTATTTTTCTACGATATTTAAAAAATATACAGGCGTGTCGCCAAATCAATATTGCAAAAAATAGAGAATCAGATTTGGTTCTCTTTTTTTTGAAAGTATGTATCCTTTTTTTGAAAGAAAGAACGAGATAAATCTGATAAATTGATACTATCAAAAAAAAAGAGGAGGGTTTTTCAGATGAAAAACAAAAGAGTTCTGGCAGCTTTATTAATAGCTGCAATGACAGTAGGTCTTACTGCATGTGGAGGAAGCTCAGATTCTAACGGATCTGCAGCAGGAACTGAGACTGGAAGCACAAAAGCAGACGGAGATTATGAGCAGGTTACTTATGCATACAGTACATTTAATAATATCCCGACAGAGGAAGACTTAGATGTTGTAGAAGAGGAAATCAATAAGATCACAAGAGAGAAGATCGGTGTGGAGGTTACGTTAGAACCGATCGCATTTGCAGATTATCCGAGCAAAGTAAGTCTTGCTTTACAGGGCGGAGAAAAAATCGATATTTATGAATCCCTTGGTGATTTTAATAATTATGTATCTACTGATATGACATATGAGTTAAATGATTTATTAGATCAGTATGGACAGGGAATTGTAGATGCGATCGGAGAGGACTGGCTTGCAGCCTGCACAGCCGACGGAACAATTTACGGTACACCGACTTTAAAACCAATCGCATTAACACCAATGGTTATCTACAGACAGGATATCGCAGATGAGCTTGGACTGGATATGAGTTCTGTTAATTCCATTGAAGATGTTACTGATATTTTAAAACAGGTGAAGGAAGCTTATCCGGATATGATCCCGCTTGCACCAGTAGAACCAGGCCGTATCGGTTTAGATGTTACTTGGGGAGATGTTGATTTCCTGACAGATTCTATGTATTCTCCAACAGGTGTGTTAATGGGTGATGACCTTACGGTAACAGATTTATATTCTACAGATATCTATAAAGAGAGATGTGAGTTAGTAAGAAGCTGGTACAATGATGGTCTTGTAATGCAGGATGCAGCAACAACGACAAGTGCAGCAGCAGAGACAATGAGTTCCGGTAACTACTTCTGCTACATCGCAGCATATAGCTATCCGGAAGCTGACACAGCAGCATCCTTAGAGGCTCAGTGCGGCGGATATCCGATCGGGGCAAAAATGATCGGCGATGCATATCTTTCCACTGGTGATGTTAATATGGTAAGCTGGATGATCTCTTCCACAACAGATGTTCCGGAAGCTGCTATGAAGTTCTTAAACCTTACTTATACAGATGCGGATGTAATCAACTTACTGATCTATGGTATTGAGGGAAGAGACTATGTGAAAAACGATGATGGAACTGTTTCTTATCCAGAAGGAGAAGATTCTACAACCGTACCATATACAGCACAGTTAAGCTGTGGAACATTAGGAAATTATTTCTTAATGTACTGCCTAGAAGGATCTGATCCGGCATCTCTTGACTGGGAATTAGAGCAGAACAAGATTGCAAAGACATCTCCTGCAATGGGCTTCACCTTTGATTCCAGCAGTGTGAAGACACAGTACACCGCAGTAAACAATGTTATCAAACAGTATATGCCGGGATTAAACTGCGGAAGCTTAGATCCGGATACAGAAATTGAAAAATTTGTAAAAGCATTGGATGATGCCGGATACCAGGATATTTTAAATGCAAAACAGGAGCAGTTAGATGCTTGGGTTGCACAGCAGAAATAAAACAGAGTGACACGGTTTCACAGATATCAAAAGGCTGCCGCATGAAAATGCGGCAGTTCTACAGAAATGGAGAATAGAATGGAAAAGGCAATTGCAAAAAGCAAAAAAAGAAAATTTAAAAATCTGCCGCTCTTTATGATTGCACTGCCGGGAATCGTCTACTTACTGATCAATAATTATATACCAATGTTTGGTATTTTCCTGGCATTTAAGAATTATAGTCTTAGAAAAGGTGTATTCGGAAGTGACTGGTGCGGTCTTCAGAATTTCCAGTTTTTGTTCAAGACCAAAGATGCTTGGATTATGACCAGAAACACAATTTTATATAATGTGGCTTTCATTATTATCGGAACGATCGTTGCAATTGCAATTGCTGTGATGATGTGTGAACTTGGAAAAAAAACACGCGTTAAATTTTTCCAGGCAGCATTGCTTTTGCCGAACCTGTTATCCTGGGTCGTTATTGGATTTATAGCCTATGCATTTTTAAATGCGGATACCGGATTTATCAATAAAACAATCCTTGCAGGACTTGGATTAGACCCGGTATCATGGTATTCCTACACCGGAGCATGGCCGGCAATTATTATCATCGTAAATCTCTGGAAGAACATGGGATATCAGTCAATTGTTTATATGGCAAGTATTTCAGGTATTGATAAATCTATTTATGAAGCCGCAGCGATTGATGGTGCAACCAAAATGCAGCAGATTTTCAGAATTACGCTGCCAATGTTAAAACCGACGGTTATCACATTGACCTTAATGTCGATTGGAAGAATTTTCTACTCTGACTTTGGTCTGTTCTATCAGGTACCACAGAACTCAGGAGCATTATTTAATGTAACGCAGACCATTGATACCTACGTATACCGTGGATTGATGGAATTAAATGATGTTGGTATGTCAGCAGCAGCCGGACTCTATCAGTCATTAGTGGGATTTGCTCTTGTATTGATCGCAAATGGCATCGTACGTAAAGTAGATTCTGAAAACGCATTATTCTAGGGGGGCAGAGATATGACCGAAAGTAAAAGCTTTAACCGGGTGGCAACGATCATCCTTACCATATTAGTCATCATTGCAATGCTGCCAATCCTGTTGATTGTCATTGCATCATTTTCGGCGGAGTCATCCCTGATCCGAAACGGATATACTTACTGGCCGGAACAGTGGAGCTTAGATGCTTATTATTACATGGTAAAGCAGAGTATTATGATCTTAAGATCTTATGGAGTTTCTTTCCTGGTAACCTTTGTTGGTACCGCATTAAGCGTAATTATCACAACCATGCTCGCATATCCAATGTCGAGAAAATCTTTCAAGTATCGTAACGCACTGGCATTTTTCGTATTTTTTACAATGTTATTTAATGGTGGTATTGTACCGTCTTACATTATGTGGACAAAATTTTTCCATATCAAAAATACGATCTGGGCATTGATCATTCCGAACTATCTGGTAAGTGCATTTAATGTTATTCTTGTAAAAAACTATTATCAGAACAGTGTGCCGGATTCTTTGATCGAGGCAGCACAGTTAGATGGTGCATCTGAACTGAAAATCTTCTTTAAAGTCATGCTTCCGTTAGCGGTTCCAACCGTAGCAACGATCAGTTTGTTTACAGGTATCTGCTACTGGAATGACTGGACAAACGGTCTGTATTATATCAGCAATGAAAAGCTGTATAGTATCCAGCAGTTGTTAATGAAGATCATGAATAATATTCAGGCAATGCGTTCCAGCTCGAATGCAGCCCTGATCGGAACAGGTGCGATCGACTTGCCGGGAACATCTATCCGAATGGCCATGGCAGTGATCGGAATTCTTCCGATTATGCTGATCTATCCTTTTGTACAGAAATATCTGGTAAAGGGTGTTGTTGTCGGAGCCGTAAAGGGTTAATTTCATAGAGAAGTGTAGACAGTCTGCACAGAAGAAATAGTAGTTCGTGTTCGTGTGCATATTTCTTCTGCGTGGGCTGCTTTTTTAGGAGAAAAGAATATGACAGTAAGAGAGTTAGTAAATAAGATTAGCGAGAAGACCGGCGTGACACCGCTTCCGGAAGAAAAGACATGCGATCATCTGATGACGGGAAGCTAGGACATGGAAGTAAAGGGAGTTGTTTCGACTTTTATGGCAACCGTTGATGTGATCAGACAGGCAATCGACCTGGGAGCAAATTTTATTATCACACATGAGCCAACCTGGTTTTCAGGGGCAGATGATACAGAATGGCTTTCTGATGATCCGGTTTATCTGGAAAAGAAAAAGCTGATCAAGGAGCATCAGATCGCGATCTGGCGTTTTCACGACCATATGCATATGGATGTAGATGACGGTATTTACCGTGGTTTTGATGAAGAATTAGATTGGGGAAAATACCGTGTAAAATGTGACGGTGACCTTGGATGGTTTGGAGCAGTTTATGAGCTTCCGGAAACAACCCTGGAGGAGCTGGCACATTTTTTCCAGAAAGAGCTGGATATGAAGGTGGTACAGCTTGTTGGTGATCCAAAGATGCCGGTAAAACGAGTCAGTGCGTTGGTCGGAGGCGGAAGTCTTGGACTTGGACAGGAGAATCTTCCGATGCGTCATATGCATGCAGAAAATATTGATGTTGTGATCTGCGGAGATATCACAGAGTGGACACTTTCTGCTTATGTAAGGGATGCAGCACAGCTTGGCATGAAAAAAGGTATGTTAGTGCTCGGGCATGAACGGAGTGAAGAGTGGGGCATGAAACATCTTCCAGCATGGCTTAAGAGTATCACAGAAGATCTTCCGGTTACCTTTGTGGATGCGGAAGAACCGTTTACTTATATTGTATAGGAGGAAAAAAATATGACAATCAGAGAAATTACAGACAAAATTTTAGAGTACCATCCAAAATTCGATGCATCCTATGATGGATGCGACGGTTTCAAATCAGGAAATCCGGGCGACGAATGTACAGGCATTGTATCAGCACTTGTACCAACTGTGGAAGTAATTAAAAAGGCAGCAGCGTTAGGATGCAATCTTTTATATGTACATGAACCATCCTATTATTCTACACCGGATTATCCGGACTGGAGAGCGGGATTTGAGAACAAGATCTATGAGGAGAAAAAAGCACTTTTAGATCAGTATGGAATTGCGGTCTGGAGAGATCATGACCATACACATGCACACAATCCAGATGGTATTTTCACTGGAGTGATCAAATATCTTGGATGGGAACAATATCGTGTAAATGCAGATACAGAAGGAATGACAATGTACTTTGAGTTTCCGGATATGACAGTGGAAAAGATGAATGCATTATTGAAAGAGAAGATGTGTTTAAACGGAATCCGCTATATTGGAAATCCGAAGGATAAGCTTAAGAAAGTTGCGATGGTGGGACATTTACTGCCGAATATATTTGAACATCAGCCAACAACCGGAGATGGCTTCTGTAAGGAGTATGCAACCGAAGTGATCCGTATAATGGAAGAGGAAGATGTGGATGCAATCATTCCGGGAGAGACAATCGACTGGACTGTGATGTCTTATATCAGAGATGCAGTACAGCTCGGAAAAGTGAAAGCAGCATTCAATGTAGGACATTTCAATCTGGAGGAGCTTGGAATGAAGTATGCCGCGGACTGGATTCCGGAAGTGATCGGGAATGCGGTGCCGGTGCATTATGTGCCGAGTGGAGATATCTATAAATTTGAGTAAATAGAATATCAGGTACAGAAAGTAATATTTTTTAGCGTCGGGATTAGAATGAAAGTCAGCAAAAAGATTGAGTAGATCTTTTTTGCTGGCTTTTCTACATTAGATGATTTATAAAATGAAATTGGTTATAAGGTTGAAATATAAACGTAAAATGTTAATTTCAAACGCAAAATATCGAATGAAATTGATATTTTACGTTTTAAATAGTATAATTTACGTATAAAGAATTGGAAAATTACAAATAAACGGAGGTGGTTTTGATGAAAACATGCAGTGAAAAGGCGTTAGAGTGGAATGTTACGCCTCGTACAGTAAATGCAATGTGTAAAAACGGAAGAATTCAGGGAGCAGTAAAAGAAAAAAGAACCTGGTTAATTCCTGACGATGCAGAAAAACCTCTGGATGGAAGAATATCAACCGGGAAATATAGCAGAAAAAAGACAGGAAAAGAGAAAAAAACACTGCCAGTAGGAATTTCGGATTATGTACGTGCACAATCGGAGTATTATTATGTTGATAAGACGCTGCTGATCAAAGGGTTTTTGGACAGAAAACCATTAGTCTCATTATTTACCAGACCAAGAAGATTTGGTAAAACTTTAAATATGGACATGCTCAGAGTATTTTTTGAAATATCAGAGGATGATACCAGCAAGTATTTCACGGATAAAGCAATTTGGAAATGTGGCGAAAAATATCGCAGACATCAGGGAAAATATCCGGTTATTTTCTTAACCTTCAAAGATGTAAAATTCGATACGTGGGAAGCAACCATAGGCAAAATCCGAGGATTACTTCAGGAAGAATATGGGAGGCATCAGGAATTACTGAGCAGTGACAGGATCTCTCAGTATGAAAGAGAATATTTCGAGAAGATCTTAGGAGCTCTGGCAAATGATGTGGAGCTTACGTCTGCACTTGAGCGGTTATCTAAAATGCTTACAGTCCATTATGGTAAGGCTCCGATTATCATTATCGATGAATATGATACACCTATTCAGGAGGGATATTCAAAAGATTTCTACGATGAAATTATCGGATTTATGAGAATTTTTTTCTCTGGTGCATTTAAAGATAACAAGAACTTGTCTTATGGATTTTTGACAGGAATTCTGCGGATCGCACAGGAGAGTATTTTCAGTGGACTGAATAACCTTTCAGTAAATACTGTGATGGATGAAGAATACGACAGTTTTTTTGGTTTTACAGAGAAAGAAATAGAGAAACTGCTTGCGTATTATGGTATGTCAGAAAAAGAAAATGAGCTCAGAGACTGGTACGATGGATATTTATTCGGGAATGAAGAAATCTATAATCCATGGTCAGTGATCAATTACATCTCAAAAGGATGCATCCCGCAGGCATACTGGGTAAACACAGGAAAAAATGAGATATTCGAAGAAATTATGAATGCTGCAACAGATGATATTGTGGAAAAACTGCATATCTTATTACAAGGTGAGAGTGTTATTGCGAGAATAGACCAGAATGTTGTATACAGATCGCTTGCAGAAGATCCGGCAAACATCTATAGTCTGTTGCTGGTTGCAGGATATCTGAAAACACAGAAAAAAGATTTGCAGGCAGACGGCTCCTATCTGTGTGAGGTAACTATCCCAAATAAAGAGATTGCATCAGTTTACAAGAGTGAAATCCTGTCACATTTTTTACAGAAAGGCATTATCACAAGAACTACTGCAAATAAAATCGCAGAAAGCCTTTACGCAAATGACCATAAGAAATTACAAAGCGCTGTGGCGGAATATCTGGATAAATCCATAAGTTTTTATGACGGCGGAGCAGAAGGATTTTATCATGGCCTAATGCTGGGGTTGATAGCCTTGATGGACAATCAGTATAAGATTAAATCGAACAGAGAATCAGGTGATGGAAGATATGATATATGTATGATTCCCAGAGAGAAACGATATCCGGGTATTCTTTTCGAATTAAAATGGGAAAAGAATCTGGAAGAAGAGGATCTTAACCTTCTGGCAGAGGAAGCATTGCAGCAGATTACTACATTAAAATATGATGCTGATATGCGAGAAGACGGAATAACAGATATCTTAAGGTTTGGCATTGCTTTTTCAGGGAAGAAAGTCAGGGTAAAGACAATAATATAGGGAATCAAAGAAAAAACGCTGGTTTCGGCAGATAAAGGAGTTCCTTTAAAATGCTGGTTCTGGCGTTTTTTTTGTTTGCACGTTTTGATAGGAAAAATAAGATGTATGAGCAACGGCAATACTGCACTAGAACATTTATGGCAGAAAACTGATGATAAAAGACATATTTTTGAAAGAATATAGAAGATAATATAAGTATACTTATGATAGTGAATTAAACAGTTGCTGATGAAAAAATAGTGTTATCAGAGGAGAAAAAATTATGGCATTTATACATATGAATCTAATATCAACAGCACTTATGAGAACGGTTCCCGTAAATGTGATCATTCCGGCAGACAAGCCGGATTTTCCGGGTATTCCGAAAAGAGAGAACAAACCATACAAAACACTTTATCTGCTGCATGGAGTTTTGGGAAGCTATGTGGACTGGGTGAACGGAACCAGAATCCAGCGTTTTGCAGAGATGAATGATCTGGTTGTTGTCATGCCATCCGGAGAAAATTCTTTTTATGTTGATATGCCAAACGGAAGTGACAATTATGGAGATTTTATAGGGCGGGAATTAGTTGAACTTACAAGAAAGATTTTTCCATTATCACATAAAAGGGAAGACACTTTTATTGGAGGGCTTTCTATGGGAGGTTATGGAGCAATCCGGAATGGATTGAAATATCATGATACATTTGGATACATTATTGGTTTGTCATCTGCATTGATTACAGAAGATATGGCAAAGCGGAAAGAAAATGATGAAGTAATGTTTTATGAAACAAAAGCATTCGGAGAGAGATGCTTCGGAGATCTTGAAAAACTGTTAAATAGTGATATGGATCCAAAGTATCTTGTGCGGAAATTAAAGGAAGAGAATATAGATTTCCCTAAATTTTATATGGCATGTGGTCTGCAAGATGGACTTCTTCCAAAAAGCGATGAGTTTGCAGCATTTTTAAAAGAAAATGGAATTGATGTTACTTACGAAACCGGACCGGGAGCACATGAGTGGGATTTTTGGGACAGATATATTGAAAAAGCAATCGAATGGCTTCCAACGGATGATACAGTAGAAGGACTTGGAAGCGGAAATATCGGTGACAGATAAAATAACAGGGAGAGAAAGTTGTGAAAAATCAGCAATTTTATGTCAAAACAGCCAGACTTGCCGTTCCAATCATGATGCAGAATATGATAACGATCGGGGTTAATATGGCGGATAATATTATGGTTGGGTCGCTGGGAGAAAATGCATTGTCCGCGGTGGCACTTGCAAATCAGTTTATTAATATTTACCAGTTCAGCTGTATGGGACTGGGACAGGGTGCATCGATTATGACATCCAGATTCTGGGGAATGAAAAATGAAAAAGCTTTAAAACAGACAATTGCGATCACAACGCGGATATGTCTGGTACTTGGAATTTTGTTTACGGTTATTACATGGTGTTTCCCGGAAATTATAATGAAGATTTTTATTTCTGAACCGGCAGTGATCTCACAGGGTGTCAGTTATCTGAAGGTACTTTCAGTAAGCTGTCTTCTCATGGGGCTGTCTCTGGCATACTCAAATGTCTACCGGAGTGTTGGAAATGCAAAATGGCCGTTATTCAGTTCAATAGGAGCATTTTTTCTGAATATCGGGTGTAATTATATCTTTATTTTCGGGAAATTCGGAGCTCCGGAATTAGGAGTGACAGGTGCGGCACTTGGGACTCTGATCGCCAGGATTTTTGAATTTGTATTTATTTGCATGTATCTTATTTTTTTTGATAAAAAAATAGGATTCAGGATTCACGATATTTTTATGAAATGCCAGAATCTTATGAAAGAATATGTACAGATCAGCATACCAGTGGTGATCAGTGATACATTATATGGATTCGGAAATAGTGCAGTTTCCATGGTAATGGGAAGAATCGGAAGCCAGTTCGTATCTGCAAATTCCATTACGTTGGTTACACAGCAGCTTAGTACGGTGTTTATCCAGGGGGCAGCACAGTCGAGCAGTGTTGTGGTTGGAAATACATTGGGCGAGGGAAAGGTTGCACGGGCAAAGGAAGAAGCAGAACGTTTCATGAAAATGGGTATTATTCTCGGAGCATTATCTACGATTATTATTATTCTGATCTCAGACCCTGTGATCAGCTGCTATAATATTACTCCTGAGACTGCAGTAATTGCGAAGGAATTGATGTATTCTATTGGAATCATTATGCTGTTTCGTGGTGTAAACAGTATGATGACTAAAGGGGTTCTGCGGGGAGGTGGAGATACCAGGTTTTTAATGGTTGCAGATATTCTGTTCTTGTGGGTCGCAAGTGTACCTTTGGGCTATCTTGCGGGTGTAGTACTGCACTGGCCGGCGTTCTGGACATATTTTTTCCTGAAAATTGATGAAATAATAAAATGTTTCTGGTGCATCTGGAGATTAAAGAGCGGAAAATGGATTAAGAAAATTTCGGGATAAAGGATTCATAGAATATGGAAAAACAGGCAGGATGCTGATCTGAATATATAGCAGGCTGTCTGTTTTTTGCTGATTTTATGATTCGGAATCCGAAGGGAAAGAGTTGTCCCCTAGAATATTTTTACGGTAATCGGTTGGTGTGATCCCTTCCAATTTTTTGAATACCTGGGTAAAATGTGAAAAGTTGCTGTAACCGAGATCTAAAGCAACCATACTGATTGGAATATTTGGATTTCCAAGCAGATCTTTTGCGATTTCTACTTTTACCTGTAAAATATAGCTCTTGATATTCTGTCCAACTTCTTTTTTGAATAGTTTGGTGAAATATTCCGGACTTAAATGTACGTAGTCTGCAACATCTTTTACAGACAGATTTAAAGAGACGTTGTTTGTAATATATTTTTTTGCAAGAGAAACAGCGCCTTTTTCGGAATCAGATCCAGAAGATACATGGATTGCTGGAATAATAAAGGAAACAGCCTTGCGGAGGGCAGAAGTATCTTTAAAGGCATCCATATATTCATTATAGGAATATTCTTCCGTAAACAGGGATGTGACATCAATCTCGTGCTGATAGGCATAAATGAAAAAAAGCTGTGTCAGTTGTTGATGCAGATCACAGAGAGTTTTTAAGTTTGTCACATTAAGAGATGCAATAAAATCAAGGTAGGACAGAATACTCTCCAGAAGCTTTTCGTACTGTTCAGAGTTCAGAAGGCGATTCCAGTGTGCAATATTATCCGCAACATCCATGGATGTTGCAAAATTTTTTTCCTGCTCAGTGAAGTACAGGGAAGGTTTTTTGTTTACGTTATTTGCTACAAAAGTATCAATCCTGTGAATTTCGGAACGCATCTCAGAAAAGGAAATAAAGTTTCCGATATAAATGGACATTTCAGGACTGATCTGTTTAGATAACTGCTGATAAAATGCATGATAGGAAGAGACAGAGAGATTGGAAAGTGCATCTCCGTTTGCAAAAAGGACGATCACAAACCGTTTACTGGTATTTAATGTGATTAAGTTGTAAATCGGTTTACAAAAACCGCAGAGCCGCAGGCTGTCAGTAATCTTCTGACGCATGACCAGATCAACAAGGGAAGAGTCAGCTGTATTATCAGTCAGAGGATAAATATCAATGGAGATTAAGCGGATGCAGGACTGTAGAGATAGCGGATAATGGATCTCATTTAACAGCTGCAGTGCTTGCTGGCGGTTTGCAGGATTCTGGGAAAAAAGATTTAGAATCGTCCGGTCAGTCAGTTCCTGTTTGTGATTTGTATAAAAAAGACCATCTTTGTAATATTGATTTTTTTCAGCTTCTGTATGGACTTTTGCAATTGCACGTAAAAGAGCGTCTTCAATTTCCTGGTAAGGAGCCGGCTGAACAACATAATCAAAACATCCAAGTTTGATACTTTCCTGTGCATAGGAAAAATCAGCGTGGGAAGTAAGCAGAATGCAGACAATATCTGGATAGTTTTCACTTACCCAGTGCAGAAGCTGCAATCCGTTTTCTCCCGGCATTTCGATATCTGTCATGAGAATATCAATCTGATTTTCACAGATCAGTGTTTTGGCTTCCTGCACACTTGTGGAAGGAAGTACAGTATCAATCTCAAGTTTCCGATAGTTAATTCCATTCATAAGTCCATTTATTACATTTATCTGATCATCTACAAGCAGTAATGTCATATAGTATCCTCCAATGGCAGGTAGATTAAGGTGCAGGCACCACCTGCCGGTTCATTATAAAAAGTAATATAGTAATTGGTTCCATAAATAAGCTCAATTCTCTTTTTCAGGTTCGTAATCCCGACATGATAATCTTCGTACAGATCACTTTCTTCGCAATTTAATTTATCCAGCATATCTTTGCCATAACCAACTCCGTTATCGGAAAGCTTAAATAATACATAAGGTTTATCATTATAAAATGTTTTTTCAATATGGATAGAAAAACATAGCAGCTTATCAGACTGTGCATTATATTTCACTGAATTTTCCAGAAATGTCTGGATCAAAAGAGGTGGAACCTGGTAATCAGAAAGGGAATTGTCATTCTGCTGCATAAGCAGAATGGGTTTGGAACGATCCATAAGTATAATATTATAATAATCATTCACTTCCTCTAATTCATATTTTAATGGAACCACTTTTAAGTTGTCATGAAAAATATATCGCAGGTGGTTGGAAAAAGCCAGTATCATGCGCTGCATCTTCTCGTATTCATGCAGTTCAAGCATATTATAAAGACTTTTTAAACAATTAATAAAAAAATGTGAGCGGGTCTGGAGTTGGAAATATTGCAGCATGGCATGATTTTTTTCATATTTTTCCAGCTGGTTTAGCTTTTCCAGTTCAACTTTCTGGGAAATTAAGTGGGCAAGTGCTCTGTTAATTTCCTCAAATTCCAAAATATTACTTTCATTACACTCAATAAAACTAGAAATATCGTTCTGCCCGATTGATTCTGCAGCAGACGCGATCCTTGTTACCGGGTAGGAGAGTATATCCCGGAAAGAAAGATACATAAAAATAGATAAAATTATAAATATAACAATCATGACAGCAAGACAGAAAATCGCAATCTGGAAGTAAGAACCACCAAAATAATTGACGGACATACAGCACGCGATGGATACATCTGAATTTTTCAATGCCAGAGTATCGATTACCTGTGGCTGTGAAAAAGATACTTTAGGGGATTTCGCCAGATCATTCTGACTGATTCCAAGAAGCTTCATTTCTTCTAGATTCGATAAAATCTGTTCATGGTCAAAGAAACAGATATGAAGTGAATTATCCAGGGATGCGTATTCTTCCAGTGCAAAAAAGTTCAGGTCAATCAGGGAACAAAGATACAGCCCATTATATTGACAGGTATACATAATTACGGAAAAATAGTCATTCGAATATGTCTGCCAGTTTTCCAGCGAAGAGGGAGGAGCCTCAAGATAGTATTTTTTCAGTTCCTCCTTTAATTCATAGCAGTGTCTGGCGTATGTATTTGGAAAATAGGAACCATATTCGTACATGGATGTGGCAGCGGTATCACTGAATACAAGAAGTCCACTATAGGGAGAAACCTCACTCTGAAGCATTTTGCGTAGAGTACCTTCATAAAGTATCTTCTGGCTGCTGGTATAGTAATTCGTACTTAACAGATGGTAAGAGGTATCACTGTAGCAGATATCTTTTGTGAAATCCTCCAGCTTTTTCATTTCAGTCTGAAGTGTTGTAGCGTAGACGTTAAGGGAAGAAATATTGTTTTCTTTTATTTGTTGTATTCCTGTACGATAGGAAAAAATACCGAAAAAAATAAGGCTGATAAGAGAAGTGGCAATCAGGATCGACAAATTGCGGGTCAGCACAGCTTTTATGGAATAATGTTTTTTTTGATATTTCATAAGATCACCTTTTATTAAACGATTGATATTTTATATAAATTATAATGGTAATAAATATATTATAATAAAGAAACTATATAGAATATATTAGCTATTTTAGACAAAAAAGTCAACTTATATAAATAAAAATAAAAATGTAAACGTTTGACATTTTTGAAATGCAATGTTATAGTCTATATAAGAAAAGGAGGAGACATTATGGCAATGATAGAGATGAATGCACTATCGACGGTTTTATGCGGGTCGTTCAGTGCAAAGGTGTTTTTCCCAGAGATGGACAAGCTTGAATTGGGAGAAAACGACTATGATAAAAAATATCCGGTATTGTGGTTATATCACAGTGATGGTGGGAGTTCCATGGACTGGCTGTGCACTCCTGCAGAGAAGTGTGCAGTAGAAAACGGAATCTTTATTATCGCAGCAGATGTTCAGCACTGTCTGTGTACCAATATGGAGTATGGACCAAAATATGAAGAATTTATGGTAAAGGAACTGGCAGGAATCTGCAGAAACAACCTGCCGTTATCTGATAAACCGGAATTAAACTGGATTGGCGGTGTTGGAACGGGGGCATATGGAGCTGTGAAAGCGGCACTAAAACATCCGGAAGTGTTTTCGGCATGCATTGCCATGGATGGTATTTATGACATGGGTAAAATCTGCGAGAGAGCCAAACAGGGGGAAACGGTCGTATGCCATAATGAAGAATCACTGAAAGCAGTATTTGGCGATATTGATCATATAAAGGGCAGCGATAATGATGTTTTTGCGCTTGCAGAAAAAAACAGTTCCGGCCGGTATTATATTACCGGAGCAAAAGGATCAGCATACCAGAAAGAAGCAGTTGAACTTACTCGGATTTTAAAAGACAGGGCTGTATATGAAGAAACAGATGAGACAGAAGCAGATTTTTCATGTATTACAACAATGAAAAAAGCAGTTGCCTGGCTGTGTGGACGTTAGGGGGATTTTATGGCGAATTTCAGATTATATTATTTTTCAGAGGCACTCCGGATGAAGGTGGGAGTGAATGTGGTCATTCCGGAAAATACATGGGGACATTCTCTGGCAGACAGACCGAAGGGATATAAATACCCGGTCTTATGGCTCCAGTCGGGAGGCGGATTTGATTACACAGACTGGCAGCGCTATACAGCACTTGAATTATATGCTGCTGAGGCAGGTGTGGCGATTGTGTGCAGTGGCACTTACTGTTCCGGGTATATGGATACCAAGCATGGCGATTTTAAATATTTTACACAGCTGTCAATCGAGACACCAAATATGGTAAGACATTTGTTCCCATTATCGGATGATCCGAAAGAAAATTTTATTGCGGGATTTTCTATGGGAGGTTACGGTACTTTGAAATGGATGCTGCGTGATCCGGAAAAATTTGCGGCATTCGGACTGTTCTCAGGGATTAAAAATGTACCGGATATCCTGCCGGAGAAGGAGGATAATACAGACAGCTTTTATATGTTTGCATCAGCTTTTGGGGACAGGAAAAATGTAAAAGACACAGAAGATGATGTTGTGTATATGATCAAAAAACAGAAAGCAGCAGGAAAAAAATTTCCACGCGGATATATGGCAACTGGAGTTGAGGATACTCATTATAAGGATAATGTTGAATTTATGGATATCTACGAAAAACTCGGGGTTGAATTTGAACGGACGATCGATCATGGCGCACATAATTGGGAATATTGTAACCGTCATGTGAAAAAATTTTTGGACTGGCTGAATATTAACGATACATTTAAGCGGGATATGGAGTGAAAGGAGAAAAAATGACGGGAAAAATGATTTTAAGACCGGGAACACCGGATGATGATAACAGAGAGTATCTTCCGGAAAAAATAAAAGGTTCCGATATTGTAGTAAATGAAAACGGAAATAATTCACAGCCGTATCCGGAAAGATTGAAAGAATGCCATGGGGTGATCGCTGATAATATAGAAGATGAGTGGTATGAATATGTTCCGGAAAGTTATGATCCTTCAAAAAAGACACCGCTTGTTCTTTCTATGCATGGAGGGTTGATGACAGGATGGGGACAGGCAATCTATACTTCCTGGACAATGGCGGCAGACAGGGACGGATTTATTTTGGTATTTCCAAATGCCAGTGAAAACAGAGTGTGGCAGGTTCAATGGGGAAAATGGGAGTCAGACCCGAATGCTCCTGGACCGGACACCAACACAGAGACACCGGATGGAATCAGACAGTCACCAGATAATGTGGACGAAAACCACGATGTGCATCTTGCCCTTGGACTGATCGAGCGGATGAAAGAAAAATACAATATTGATGCAGGTCGTATTTTCATGCAGGGAATGTCTATGGGAAATATGATGACGTCTTTGTTTGCACGAAATTTTGGAAATGTTCTTGCAGGTGCAGCAGGTTCCGGTTGTGCGTCATTTTTATCACTGCTGTTTGATGAGAATGAGAAAATTAAAAACAGGACCGGACATCTTGCTGTATGGCAGTCCCGTCCGGAGTTAAATGATATCCCACCGGAAAAAGGAGAGGCACTGAAAGTAAATAAATACAACAGATTATATTGGATGAGATTAAATGAGTGCGGAACACTTCCGGAAATTTGTATACGGGGTGAAAACAATTTTGCATTTTATAAGGGTAGAAAAGCAGACCTTGTATATCTTGATATTAAAAACAGGGATCACGGACAAAGTTTTGATGATGCAGCTTTAATCTGGGATTACTTCTTCTCCGGACTGCGGAGGGAAAGTGATGGAACAATCCGGAATATCGGATCTGTAAAAGAGCGGAAGGGAGATACTTTTGCAATTGCACTTTCTCAGGGAAGTTCCAGGGCATGGAAGAATAATCAGGTTGTAAAGATGACAGGAAATGCGATCCGATGGGAGAAATTAAAATATCATGGTTTAAATGGCGGAGAAAAAGTGAGGGGAATTTATACATGTGTTCCACTTACTTTCCTGGCAGAAGCATTTGATGGGGAATGTGAATACAGTAAAGATACACTGACAGCTGTTCTTACTTTGAAAGATGGACGAAAAATGCAATTCGCAAGAGGAAGCATCGGATGTGTTACAGACCAGGAACTGACAGCGATGTACTGTGAAGCACTGCATCGTGATGGAGAACTGTATGTTTCCGCTGAGTGGTTTGCAAAGTATGCATATAATCTTCAGGTATCAGAATGTGACGGAGTTATTTACATCACGGATCATTTCAGCGAATTGTCATTGAATATGGCAGACCTTATACGTGATATTTTAAATGATAAAGCTGTTCCTGATAATTATGATGAGATGATATAGAAACCAGATAACAGATGAAAGGAGATAACAGATGGAAAGAGAAATGAGAGTCAGACCTGGAACACCGGATGATGATAACAGAGAGTATCTTCCAGAAAAAATCAAAAATTCCGATATTGTAGTAAATGAAAACGGGAATAATTCACAGCCATATCCTGAACGATTAAAAGAATACAGAGAAGTACTTGCAGATGGAGTGGAGGATATCTGGTATGAATATGTGCCGGAAGGTTATGATCCTTCAAAAAAAACACCATTGGTCGTTTCCATGCATGGAGGACTGATGACAGGCTGGGGGCAGGCAATCTATACTTCCTGGACAATGGTTGCAGACAGAGACAATGTGATTATTGTATTCCCCAATGCACACAGTAGAAGACTATGGACACTGGAAGCAACCGAGGAGGAGATTAAGGCAAATGTGAATGGACCGGAAGAACTGCGGATGAACTATGCAAAGCCTGACAGAGAAGACAATCATGATATTGCATTTGTGTTAGCATTGATCGAGAAGATCAAATCAAAATATAATATTGATGAAGAGCGTATTTTTATGCAGGGTATGTCAAATGGAAGTATGTTCACAACGCAGTTTGAAAAATATTATGGAAATATTCTTGCAGGAGGATCCGGTGCGGGTGGCTCGATTGTTAATCTGAAATTATTTTATGATAAAGACTGGAATGTTATCAATAAGGCAGGTGCACTTCCGGTCTGGGAAACAAAACCGGAAAAAAATGGGCTTCCGCCATGGTGCGAATACAGTGAAGCTATTACTTATAAGTACAGCAGACTTTACTGGATGAAAGTAAACGGATGTGTGACAGATCCGGAGATCAGTATTATCGGAGAAGACAATATGGCATTCTATAAAGGAGAGAAAGCCGATATGGTCTATACAGATATAAAAAACAGAGACCATGGAAATGCCTTTGATGAAGCTGTTTTAGTATGGGATTATCTGTTCTCCGGATACCGCAGAAAAGCGGATGGAACACTTGTGGATATGGGATCCCGTATTCCTAGAAAGGGAGACGCATTTAATATTGCAGTAGCGGATGGATGTAAAAAAGCACTCTTTTGTAACAGAAAAACCGAGATGAAAGCAAATGCAATCAAGTGGCAGAAATTAAAATATCATGGGTTAAATGGCGGTACAAAAGTCAGAGGTGAATACATCTGTGTGCCACTTTCTTTCCTTGCGGAGGCATTTGGAGCAGCATTCGAAAGCAGTGACCACGGACGTGATGTGACATTGACATGGGAGAACGGAAAAACTGCACAGTTTGCGGAAGGAAGCATTGGATGTGTCTTAAATAATGATATGAGATCAATGTACTGTGAGGCATTATACCGCGAAGGTGAACTGTGTGTTTCCATTGAGTGGTTTGCAAGATTTATCATGAATAAAACTGTTTCTGTCTGCAATGGTGTTGTTTATGTGACGGATCACTTTGCAGAGCTTGGACAGTTCATGGCTGACCTGATCCGTGATATGTTAAATGATGATCCTGGAATTGTACCATTGGACTGATTATAAGGCAGGAGGAAAATCAAGTGAACAAACAGGTAAGAATCCTTCCGGGAACACCGGATGATGCAAACCGGGAATATTTACCGGAAAGAATAAAAACAACAGATATTGTAGTAAATGAAAATGGAAACAATTCAATCGTATATCCAGAGCACTTGCAGGAATTTCACGGAGTAGTGGCAGATGGACTGGAGGACGAATGGTATGAATATGTGCCGGAAAGCTATGATCCATCAAGACCGGTTCCACTTGTAATAGGACTTCATGGTGGTTTGATGACAGGATGGGGGCATGCTATTTATACCTCATGGACGCTTGTGGCTGACAGAGAAGGATTTATCTGTCTTTTCCCCAATGCACATGAAAAGAGAATGTGGACTGTTGAAGGCGTATTTGAAACATTCAGACAGGAGGATGCACCGGATCTTCCGATTGTACTTCCACCTGAGAATATGGACGACAATCATGATATTAAAATGATACAGGCACTGATCGCAAGGATGGAAGAAAAATATAACATTGATAAGGGGCGTATTTTTATGCAAGGCATGTCAATGGGGAATATTATGACAGGCCAGTTTGCGAGAAATTATGGACGGATTCTTGCCGGTGCGGCAGGCTCCGGTGGTCCATGCGAACCATTCAATCTTTATGATGAAAGCGGAAAAATAAAAAATAAAGCAGGACATATGGCTATCTGGCAGTCGAGACCTGAAAAAAATGGCCTTCCACCGGGAAAAAGTTATGATGAGTTTTATGTAAACAAATGGAATCGTATTTATTGGATGCGCATCAACGAATGCGATCCGGTTCCACAGATAAAGATTATTGGAGAAGATAATTTTGCATTTTATAAGGGCAGAAAAGCGGATCTTGTATATCTGGATATAAAAAACAGAGATCATGGACAGACACTGGATGAAGCGTTCCTTTACTGGGATTATCTGTTTTCTGGAATCAGAAGAGAAGAAGACGGAAGCATCACGCAGACAGAAACAATTCTGCCGAGAACCGGTGATACATTTGCATTTGCAGTTGCAGACGGTTTTGATAAAGCGTGGCTTTCCAACAGGGTAATATCAATGAAAGAGAAAGCCATTATGTGGAACAAATTAAAGTATCATGGTCTCCAGGGAGCTAAAAAAATCAGAGGAAGTTATTTGTGTGTACCACTTTCTTTTCTTGCAGAAGCAACAGGAGCCGGGTATGAGTCAGAGGAAGACGGAGCAGTTGTGATCCTGAAATTAAAAGATGGCAGAAGACTTCAGTTTGCAAGAGGAAGTATTGGCTGTGTGATTGATAACACAGTGCGCAGCATGTATTGTGAGGCATTGTGGAGAGGAAAAGAACTGCTTATTTCAGTGGAATGGTTTGCAAAATATATATGCAATTTTCAGCTGTCGTCCTGTAATGGGATGGTGTATGTTACGGATCACTTTACGGATTTATCTGCCAATATGGTCGATCTTATCAAAGATCTGTTTAAGGGAGAAGCTGTACCGGAAAACTTTGAAGAGCTAATGTAGAATAATCATAATAAATGCAGGAGGGAAAAGCAAAAATGTGGAAACTGGGAAAAATAACTGCAAAAACGCATATTGGAGATTATGGACAGATTGTAGATTCTTTTGTGCTTTTATTGAAAGATACTTGTTGCGAAGAAGTAAAGATGACAAACGGGACAGATTTCATTTTAGAAAAAAATTATAATGACCTTACCGGTAAAGTAAATGCAAAGGGTGTGACAGAAATCAGCATCTGTGAGACAGAAGAAGGTACAGAAGTTGAACTGATACTGGATCCGTTTGTCTACCGCTATGATTTTAAAGTGACAGGAACCATTGCAGGAACAGAAGTTTCTTTTACCAGGGCAGATGTAGATAAAGTCTGGATCAAAGATATGGATCAGTTTGTGGCATATGAAGAAAATGGTGTACACTATCGTATGTATGAGCCGGAATGTATGGGCAAGAGGCCGTTAGTATTGTTTCTTCATGGAGGTGGAGAATGCGGTGAAGATAATGAACTTCAGTTAACGGGAACACTCGGTGCACTGCGTCTGGCGGAGAGATGGTCGGATATGTACATTATGGCACCACAGGCACCATCCGGAAACCTGGGAATGCAGGAAATGTTCGAAGTGATGAAAAAAAGAGGAAACCCATTCAGTGCAGATATGGGAATCACACCGTTTTCTTTGAAAGGTGAACGTGGATGGAACCGTGATTATGTTGCAAAAGTAACAGATATTATAAGAAAAATGATTTCAGACGGAAAAGTAGATGAAAACCGTGTTTATCTTATAGGCATGAGTATGGGAGGAGGCGGTGTGCTTCAGACAATTTCAGTGGCACCGGACTTATTTGCGGCGGCGGTACCGATCTGTCCGAGCATGAATGGAGAAAGCTATGCAAATCTTCTTCATTTACCGAAAGTTCCGGTATGGATCACATCTGCCTATATGGATCACCAGCACAGCAGACATGCGTTTATTCTCAATGCATGCAACAAGCTGTGGCAGGAAGGAAGAACAGATGTAAAATTTACATTGTATACACAGGAAGAACTTGCAAAATATGGAATCGGAACAACAGAAGGACTTACCTCACAGGAGCTTGATGCAGAGAATCATAATAGCTGGATCCTTGCATTACACAACGAGAATGGAATTTTAGACTGGATGATCTCTCATCAGAAAAATAAGGAGAAATGCTAATATGAACTTTGAAAAACTGACAGAATATCTGGATTCATTGGAAGAAAAATATGGAATTCCGGCAAATGACTGTAAAGTGACAAAAGAACATGAAGTGATTTATCGGAAAGTAACCGGACATGCGGATTATAAGAAGAAAGTTCCGCTGACAGCCAGTCATATGTTCCGACTGTTTTCAGCAACAAAACTTTTTACAATGACAGCAGTACTCCAGCTTGTGGAGCAGGGAAAACTGGGATTGTATGATAATTTGACAAACTATCTTCCGGAGTTCGGATGCTTGTTTGTTGCAGATAAATTTGAATTTAAATTTCCAATACACTGGCCGCAGGCAGGAGAACCATGTCATCTTGCACACAATCAGATACGTATTATTGATTTGATGACAATGACAGCAGGATTATCTTATGATACCGGTGCAGCGGAGCTGATGGCAATCAAAGAAAAAAGCAATAATCAGGCAGGTACAAGAGAAGTTGTTGCAGAGATGGCAAAGATGCCTTTGATCTATGAACCACAGACCAGATGGTCTTACAGTCTCGGACATGATGTCCTTGCAGCTGTAGTAGAGGTTGTCTCCGGAACGAAATTTTCAGTGTATCTTAAGAAAAATATTTTCGAACCGCTTGGAATAAAGGATATGTACTTTCACTGGGATGGAGAACTCGAAAAAAGAATTTGTGCTATTTATATGGGTGAGTTTGGATCGGATAAGATCAGACCGGATGATGGATCCATGAGTGATGGTTTTAAAATTACAGAGAACTACGAGAGCGGTGGTGCCGGACTGGCTGGTACGGTAGATGCATATAGCCTTTTCGCAGATGCTTTGTGCAATGGTGGCGTCGGAGTAACCGGTAAAAGGATTCTTGGAGAAAAAATGATCCGGTTATTTATGACTGGATATACAACAGGCATTATGCAGGATGATTTTGTGGTGACAGGGAAGAAGGGATACCGGTACGGACTGGGAGTCAGAGTGTTAAATGATACAGCGGAATCGAAATCACCGGTAGGAGAATTTGGATGGGATGGAGCGGCCGGAGCCTATGTTATGATCGATCCGGTCAACCATATCAGCATTTTCTATGCACAGCATATTGTGGGATTCCCGAAAGTTTATTCGGAGATACATCCGGTGATCCGGGATCTTGTTTATGAAGCACTGGAAAAGTAAATTTTCTGCAAAAAAAGAAAGAATGAAGAATAAAAAGAACTGGACATATATCTGTCCGGTTCTTTATAATGAAAGAATAAAATTCTGGCAGAAAATATTTAGGAATTGCAGAAAAGGAAAAGGGTATAAATATGGCAACCATAGTTGATGTGGCAGAATATGCCGGAGTATCTGTAGCAACAGTGTCAAGGATGATGAACAGCCCGGATGTTGTCAGTGAAAAAACAAAAAAGAAAATTCATAAAGCGATGCAGGAACTGCATTATCAGCCTAATGCCATGGCAAGAGCACTTCAGCAGAAAAAGAGTAATATTATTGGATTAGTGCTGCCATATATAAATTATGCTTTTTTTAGTGAACTTACAGATGCAGTGGAAGAAAGCTGTCATGAGCATGGATATAAGTTAATGCTTTGCAAGTCAGGAGAACATCAGGAAAGAGAACAGGAGATGTTTTCTATCCTTCAGGCGAATAAGGTAGATGGAATTCTTGTCTGCAGCCGTTTTGGTGAAGCTGATGTTTTCAAAAATTATGAATTCCCAGTAGTGAGTATAGAAAGGGAGATAGAAGGGATTACATCAATCATGGCAGATGATTATGCCGGTGGGAGAATGGCTGCAAGAGAGCTGACCACATGTGGAAGCAAGCATCCGTTGATTATTGGTTCCAGAGTGCCGGAGTATCTGCCTGGTACAGACCGTATACGGGGGTTTGAAGAAGAATGTGCAAAAGCCGGTGTAGTGCCGGAAATATGTCTGGTTGAGAATATACTTATGGGAAAAAAAGCTCTCAAAAAAGTTTTTTTTGACTATATGGAAAGAAACCCGGAAGTGGATGGTATTTTCTGTACCAGTGACATGATTGCGGCACAGCTTTTTAGCGGAATGTCTGTTCATGAAACAGATTTATACCGTAAAATCCCTGTGATAGGATTTGATGGCTTTGAAATTGCAGAATGGATGGACCTGAGTACGATATCACAGCCAATCCAGGAAATGGGTGAATGTGCAGTGGAAATGCTGATCAAGAAGATTGAAGGGAAAATCGCACCAGAGAAACTGACATTGCCGGTGAAATTGATACAGCGGTCAAGTACAGAACGTTTTCATGGAAAGCAGGAAAAATAATAAAGAAAAAGAATGAGGCTGTCTTTACAAAGGCAGCCTCATTCTTTTTCTTTATCAGCCCTTTACAGAACCGACTGTAATACCTGCAACAAATGATTTCTGGAAGAAAGGATATGCAACCAGAACAGGGATAATAGCAATGACAGCAAGTGCCATTCGGATACTGATACTAGGAAGATCCGCAGTAACAATACCTGACCCCACGCTGTGTGTCTGCAGGAAAGCAACGTTTGAAATAACGGAATTCAGATAATTCTGAATTCCATAGAGATTACGTCTTGACTGAATGAAATAAATTCCATTGGTCCAGTTGTTCCAGTATGCAATAGCAGACATAAGACCAATGGTTCCAATGATCGGTTTGGACATTGGAACAACGATTCTTGCAAGATTCTGGAATTCATTTGCACCATCAATCATGGATGCCTCGATAACTTCCATTGGAACGTTTGTCATAATATAGGTACGCATCATGATAACATAGAACGCATTCATTAAAAGGTAAGGAACGATCATTGCGGCCAGTGTGTCTGTAATATGAAAAACATTTGAATAAATCAGGTAAGTCGGAACAAAACCACCATTGAAAAGCATTGTAAAGAACAGGAAAAAGGAAATCCATTTCCGCCCAGGAAGGTCTTTTCTGGAAAGTGGGTAGGCAAATAATAAAGTCATAACAAGATTTATAACAGTACCTATACCGGTTATAAGAAAACTCATGCCATAAGCACGAAGAATATTTTCTTTGATTGCCCAGATATATTTATAGGCTGCAAGCGTAAAACCTCTTGGAATGAAAGAATATCCATACTTGGTAAGGTCTGCTTCTGAACTGAAAGAGCTGGCAATCAGAAGAATAAATGGGAGAATGCAGCATAATGTGAGTAAAACCATGATGACATTCATTGTAATACGAAAAGCTTTATTTTTATAAATCATAATGATACCTCCGGTTATTAGAACAGTGCACTGTCTTTATCAATTTTAGAAACAATTATATTGGCTATAAAGATACAAATAAATCCGAGGATAGACTGAAGGAAGCCTGCAGCAGTAGAACGGCCGATATCGTTTAGTTCGAGCAGTCCACGGTATACATAAGTATCAATAGTCTGGGTTGTTGAGTATAGCAGACCGCTGTTCATAGGTACCTGATAGAATAAACCAAAGTCAGAGTAGCAGATACGTCCTACTGCCATTAATACGAGCGTGATGATCGTTGTTTTTAAAGCAGGAAGCGTAATAAATCTGATCTGATCCCAGATGCCTGCACCATCTACAACAGCTGCTTCGTAGTACGATTTGTCAATACCGATCAATGTTGAATAGTAGAGGATGGAACTATAACCGAAGGACATCCACAGATACACAATTGTGATGATGACCGGCCAGTATTTAGCGTCGTTATACCAGCTGATCTTATCAAGGTGCAGTGCCGGAAGGACAGTCATATTCATAAAACCATTATTGCCACTTAAGAAGGCATACACAATGTAGCTGATGATAACAGTAGACAATAAGTAAGGAATCAGAATAATTACTTGACTGAACCGCTTGAAAAATTTTTTACGGATACTATCCAAAGCAACAGCAGTTATAATTCCCATCAGATTTCCGAAGAATATAAATGCCAGATTATAAAGAATTGTATTCCGGAAGAATATAAAAGCATCTTTGGTGGTGAACAGATATTTGAAGTTTGATAAACCTGTCCACGGACTCTGGAACAGACCTACATTATAATTTACCTTCTTAAAGGCGAGTACCAGACCGGCCATAGGGAGATAATTATTTATAATGAGGTAGGCTGCACCAGGCAGCAGCATGAGATAGAGCGGCAAATAACGTTTTGTTTTTGCCCAGTTTGTTTTCTTTTTCATAGTAAAATCTCCTTTTTAATTGATAGAGGAAGGCATCCCCCAATATTTGATGATACCAATTTATCATCAATATGAACAAATAATCTATCATTTTTCTGACGTGAACTGTCTCTTTTCTGATGAAACAATGAAACTACTTATTTAAAGCGACATAATGACGAAAAATGAAAAATAAAATGTTAGAAATTTGATGAATTGTGACAGAAAAATGATAGAGCAGATAAAACAAAGTTGTTATGATAAAGGCACAAAAACAAAGTGATTGGAAGGAAAACCAACACACAAATCACAATTTTCTTCGGGATAAAGGAGGAGTACTATGAAGAAAAGATTAATTTCAATGCTTCTTACAGCAGGAATGCTTGTATCACTGGTAGCAGGATGCGGAAGCAAAGCAGAAACACCTGGTGCATCTGGGGATAGTAATGCAGCAGGAACGGAAACGGCATCAACAAATGGGGAATATCCGGTGATCAGAGTTCCATATTCAATCGTATTTGACTCTTTTGATGCTGATAAAGTAGAAGATGCATTAAATGAGATCATGAGAGAAAAAGCAGGAGCTGAAATTGAACTGGTCGGCATCGAATTTGCCAATTGGTCTACACAATTGAACCTTATGTTGACAGGTGGGGAGAATTCTCTGGATATATTCAGCTCTTTCTGGTATACATCTGTAAATAATCTGGCAGCAAACGGACAGGCAATGCCGTTAGATGATCTGTTAAAGTCTGACGGGCAGGGTATCTTGGATATTTATGACGGATTAGAAGATTATTTAAATTGTGGCAAGATTGATGGTAAGATTTACGGTATCCCATGTATCTATGCATGGAGTTCAGAGAACTTATATCTTTGCAGAACTGAGGATGCAGAAGCAGCTGGTATTGACTGGAATACAGTCAATGATCTTGACAGCATGACAGATGCAATGATCTCATTAAAGAAAGCAAATCCGGATAAATACTTTATTCCTGGATCTACTGATCCTTATTGGATTCCAAAGAGCATTGACTACTTTGGCGATACAAATTATCTTGGAGTATTAACAGATCCGACACACAGCACAACAGTTGAAAATTATTATGAGTCTGATTATTTTAAAAACTTCCTGGAACATGTAAAAGTATGGAAAGAGAATGATATCTTCAGTCCGGATCCATTAAGCAATAATCAGCCAACCTTAATGAGCGTTAACCTTGGTATTGCAGATGGTACTCCAGGTTATTCCTGGGATGCAGAATGCTCCATTCCTAGTACCGGTGTTCAGAATGGTATGGATGTAGTCGGTTCAGCAGTTACCGAGCCACTTGCAACAACAGGTGATGTTACAACTTATATGTGGCATATCAGTCCATTCTGCAAGAATCCGGAAGCAGCTATGAGAGTTCTGAATGTATTATTTACAGACCCGGAAGCAGCTCAGATTGCAGCAAACGGGTTGGAAGGACTGGAATATGAACTTGACGAAAATGGTCAGATGATGTATCCGGAAGGAAAGACAATGGCTGATATTGGCTGGCCTGCAGCAAGCATGGCATACTGGCCGAATGTAACTCTGTGCAAGACCTGGAATTATGAAGCAGAAGATATTTATGATCAGATGAAGAAGAAAAATGAAAATGCTGAAAAATCCCTTGCACTTGGATTCCAGTTTGATTCCAGCAAAGTTGCAGATCAAATAACTGCATGCACGAACGTTGTTGCTCAATACTATACACCACTTATGTATGGAGAAGTAGATATCGATTCTACGCTTGAAGAGTTTAACAAACAGCTTTATGCAGCAGGACTTCAGGACATTATCGATGAAAAACAGGCACAGTTAGATGCATGGTTAGCATCCAAATAAGGCATAAAATGAAATAGAAGTTAAACCTGGGGAGGGAAACCATTCGGATTCTCTCCCTATTTTAAAAAAGGAAAATTTATGAATCAGAATATGACAACAGAACCGACAAAACTTTGGAACAGACAGTACATCTTGGTACTTTTATTAAATACATTAAATGCATTTTCTTTTTATATGGTAGTGACAATCTTATCAAAATACCTGGTGAGCATCGGAATCTCAATTGCAACAGCAGGCGTGATCGTAGGACTGTTTTCAATTACATCTCTTTGCTGCAGACCATTTAGTGGTCTGCTTGCAGACAGACTGAGCAATGTAACACTATTAAAATGGAGTAATATTTTAATGGGAATAGGTCTTCTGGGATTTGCATTTGTTACGAATCCAGTATTGATTGTGGTTTTCCGCATCATTAACGGAATTGGATTTGCATTCAGCGGAACTTGTCAGATCGCTCTTGCCTCGAAGTATATTCCAAAAAACAAAATGGGAGAAGGAATAGGTTATCTTGGACTCGGCATGGTCATCGGATCAGCGGTTGCTCCTGGGATTGGTGTTACCATTTCTGAAAATTTTGGAATGAGAATGACATTTTTAATGTCTGCAGTGCTTACAGTAGCTGCACTTGTTATTTTATGTCTGTTCCATGAAGAAAAAAAAGAAAACAAAGAAAAGAAAAAAATCGTGTTCAGCGATATTCTTGCAGTGGAAGCACTGCCTTATACAATTGTAGCAGGTTCTTATTCTTTTATTAACGGAATTATTGCATCGTATTTAGTTATGTATGCAGATGAGCTTGGAATCAGTGGAGTGAGCGTTTATTTCACGGTTTGTGCAGCTGTGTTATTTATTGTAAGACCATTTTCCGGAAAGCTGATGGATAAAAAAGGAATTCGGGTCACAGTACTTCCAGGGCTTGCGCTGACAGCAAGTTCCATGTTTATTCTTGGAAGAAGCACATCATTAATCCTGATCCTTATCACAGGCGTGCTGCGTTCTGTCGGGCAGGGAGCTGCACAGCCTTCTTTGCAGGCAGGATGCATTAATAAAGTTGGAACCGGGCGCAGTGGCGTGGCAACAAGTACCTACTATCTTGGTGGTGATATTTTCCAGGGTATTGGACCGATGATCGGTGGAGCAGTGATCGGAGCGGTTGCAGGAATCGCAGGGTATCGTACTTTATTTGACCTGAGTGGAGTCCTGATGTTGTGTGCACTTGTTTTTTTCATTCTTGTAACAGGAAAGGAAAAGTAAAATGGAAGCAGAAAAGGCGTTAGAGAGAATTACACCGGAAGAGGCAGGAATCTCAAGCAGACAGGTAAAAAAATGCATTGAAGAATTGATGCATGAGACTACGCAGATGCATGGCTTTATGGCTGCACGACACGGTAAGGTATTTGCGGAATGTTGGTGGGCTCCTTTTAATTCTGAAATGGTACATAGCAATCATTCTTTTGGAAAAAGTTATACTGCAACAGCAATAGGCATTGCAGTAACAGAAAAAAAGCTTTCGCTGGATGAGAAAATGGTTGACATCTTTAAAGATGAAATCGAGGAAAGAAAAATTTGTGTACCGGAATTAACAAAGAAGATTACTGTGCGCCATGTACTTTCCATGACAAATGGGCATGCGGCAAATCCTTCGATTGAGGGGGACTGGATCGCAAATTATTTTACAGCAGCGATAGAATATGAGCCTGGCACCAGGTTTTTATATAATACATCAGGAGCATGTATGCTTGCGGCAGTAGTGAAGAAGAAGACCGGTGAGAATGTAAAGGATTATCTTACTCCAAGACTATTTGAAAAAATAGGGATTAATGCGGAGAGATTTGTGTGGTTGAAATGGCCAAATGGAATTGATGCGGAGCCGGCTACGTTTGCTACAACAGAAGACAATCTGCGTCTGGCGATTCTGTATATGAACAATGGAAGATGGAATGACGAACAGATTGTTTCAGAAGAATTTATCCGCGAGGCACTTTCTGTCCGGATTAAGACCGATGAGGCACCGGAACAGAAAGACGGCAGATGTGGGTATGGATATCAGCTTTGGGCGTGTAGTATTCCGGGTGTATACCGGTTTGATGGTGGACAGGGACAATATGGAATCATCTGGCCTGAAAAAGAACTTTGTGTTGTGGTACATGAGGGGGGAATTGCACCATATGGTCCACAGGAAACGCTGGATGTGCTATATGAACAGCTGCTTCTTGTGGCAGATGATGAAAATCTGCCACAAGACAGAGCCGCTTATGACGAACTTGTCGCGTATGAAAAGAGCCTGAAAATAGAAAAAGACAAGCCAAACAGACTGCATCCGGAGATAGATTTTAGCGGAACATACAGGGTGATATCAGGGAATGCGGACCCATGGATTGGAATGGCACCTCCTGGCGGATTTGATCTGTTCGCAATATATAGAGATCACTCAAAGCAGGAAGAAATGACAGACTTCTCATTTGAATTTAGACCGAATCAATGCAGATTCAGGGTAAACAAGGACACTATGATCAAAGCATCCATGGATGGAGAACTGATCTTAAGGGAGACAGACAATGTATTTCCACAGTTAAAAAATTATTGTGCAACTGCAAGATTTGTGAAGCCATATATTCTGGAGATCCGGATTCACTGGGTGAACAGCTGGGCAGAAACAAAAATGAGATTTGAGTACCAGAAGGGAATTATGAAAATCACATCTATGAAACTCAGACTGAATGAGGAAGATAACTGGCTTGTTTCCCGTGGAGAAGCAATAAAAGAGGAGGAGAGATAAAATGGGTTTACTACGATTTAGTTACCGCTCAGAAATATTGAGCCTTCATACAAACATTACGGTCACATTGCCATCAGAAGAACTGACGTATTATCCATTGACGGATATAAAAAGAGAAGAAGGGGTTGCTGCAAGAAGAAAGTGGGAATACCGGGACGGAATGAAATTCCAGACGGTATATCTGCTTCATGGTGGCGGGGATGATGATACCTGTGTTGTCAGGAAATCAAATATTGAGCGTTATGCGGAAGAAAACTGTGTAATGACAGTGACTGCACAGGCAAACGACAGTTTCTTCATGGATACACAGTATGGATATAAATATTTTACGTTTCTGACGGAAGAACTGCCGAAAGTGATCCAGACCATGTTCCCATCTTCCCCAAAGAGAGAAGATAATTTTGTGGCAGGCATTGCAATGGGAGGAAATGGCTCCCTGGCACTGGGATTGAAAAGACCGGATCTGTATGCGGCATGCGTAGATCTTTCCGGAGGAATCGGATGCAGCGTGGATACAGACGCTTTCATAGATGAGGTACGCACCCTTAAGATGGAAAGGCTGCAGAGTACATTTGGTAATCCGGACAAATTAAGGGACGGACAATATGATCTTGGCGGATATGCAAGAAGAGCCGTTGAAAATGGAACAAAACTCCCGGATATTTATATCGCAGTTGGCGAAAATGATTTTATACGTGATGTTGTGCGTAAAGACAGGGATGCATTGATTTCCAGTGGAATCCCAATCCATTATGAGGAGGTAAAGGGATATACACATGACTGGAATTTCTGGGATCCTTATTTGAAAAAGGCACTTTCAGAGTGGCTGCCATTGAAGAGAGAACCAATATATTTGCAGGGCTAAGAGGAGGATTAAGAAGATGAAGATTAATTTACTTCCAGGAATTCCTGATGATGATAACAGAGATTATCTGCCGGAATACTTAAAAGACAGCGAGATTGTTGTTAATGAAAATGGAAATAATTCGCAGGTCTATCCCAAAAGGCTGGAGGAGAAAAAAGGGGCTCTTGTGGATGAGTTTGTAGACACCTGGTATCAATATGTTCCGGAATCTTATAATCCGGAGAAAAAGACACCGGTTGTTTTTTCCATGCATGGAGGACTAATGACTGGATGGGCACAGGCAGTATATACATCGTGGACACATATTGCAGACAGAGAAGGATTCATCTGTATTTTCCCAAATGCACAGCTTCGCAGATTCTGGACAATCGAATGCGAGGATAAATTATATAAGGAATTGTCGGCTCCCAATGAAGAGGGAATCTATATGAATCCAGTCCCTCCAATTGAAGAAAATCATGATGTACTTGTAGTGTTTGCACTGATCGAAAAACTAAAGAAAGAATACAATATTGACGAGGAGCGTATTTACATGCAGGGAATGTCCTGCGGCAATGCAATGACAACAATGATGGCAAGACATTTCGGTAATAAATTTGCTGCGATGGAAGGCTCAGCAGGACCTGGAACAATGGGACTTATGTTCAGGGAAGATGGGACACCAAACAATGATGCGGGACCGCTTCCGGTATTGCAGACAAGAATGGAAAATGACGGAACACCACCTGGAAGTACAGACAGTCCGCTTGACATTGTAGCAGGAAACCGCGATTACTGGTTGATCGTAAATCAGTGTAAAGAGCTTCCTGTGATAAAACTGGATGGTGAAAATAACTATGCTTTTTATAAAGGGAAAAAAGCAGATTATATATTCCGTGATGTAAAGAACAGGGATCATGGACAGACGTTTGATGATGCAGAAATCTGCTGGGATTATCTGTTTTCCGGAACAAGAAGAAAGGCAGATGGATCCATTGAATATATGGAAGCTATTGAAAAAAGAGAAGGAGACCGGATTAATTATGCAGTAGAGGCAGACAGCAGATATGCGTGGGTGAACAATAAGAAAACAAAGCTGTCAGCCCCAACCTTTGAGTGGAAGAAGTTAAAATATCATGGTCTTGGCGGTGATGCTTTGGTACGTGCAATTTATACTATGGTTCCGGTTACTGATCTTGTGGAAGCATTTGGAGGATCTGTTATCTGCGAAGCAGGAAAAATTTATGCAAATATGAAGAATGGGAAAAAACTTCAGTTTGCAAGAGGATGCATAGGATGTACGATAAATGACCATGTGCGCTCTATGTTGATAGAGGCAGTTGAACGGGAAAATGTACTGTTTATATCTGCAGAGTGGTTTGTGGCAGAAGTGATGGGACTTCAGTATTCGAAATGCGGAAGTATGATTTATGCAACGGATCATTACGGTGTACTGTCTGCACATATGGAACGTCTTTTACATGATATTTTAAAGAGTGATGACCAATAGTTAATTGTCCAAGGGCAAAAAATTCAGAGGGGAGGATAGAAAGTGGATAAAAAAATAAAGTTAATACCGGGAATCTGTGATACAAAAAACCGGCATTATCTTCCAGAGAAACTTTTGGATGGAAAAACGACAGTAAATGAAAATGGAAACAATTCACAGGTTTATCCGGGAAATTTAAAAGAGTACAGGGCGGTGCTTGCAGATGATATAGAAGATGTCTGGTATGAATATGTTCCAAACTCTTATGATCCAGAGAAAAAAACACCTCTTGTAGTCTCCATGCATGGAGGATTGATGACCGGCTGGGGACAGGCAGTTTATACTTCCTGGACACTTGTGGCAGACAGAGAAGGTTTTATTGTAGTATTTCCGAATGCAGCATCAAAAAGAATGTGGATGATGGAATGCGACTGGGAAAAAGTCATAGAGACATTGGGACAGATTTCAGGTGACGTTCCCTTGCTTCATAAGCCGGAAAATCATGTAGAAGATTATCATGATGTGAAAAAAACAGTAAAGTTAATTGAAAAGATGAAGGAAAAGTACAACATTGATGCCGGAAGAATCTATATGCAGGGAATGTCAATGGGAAATGCCATGACAGGCCAGTTTGCACGATATATGGGAAGTATTCTCGCCGGTGCAGCAGGCTCAGGGTGTCCAACAAATTCAAAATTGCTGTTTGATAACAGACATAAGGTAATCAATCAGTCCGGACCTCTTGATATCTGGCAGTCAAGGCTGGAACTTGACAAGGTTCCACCACACTACAGGGAAGGAGATCACGAGACTATCCGGTATAATCTGGAGTACTGGAATCTGGTAAACGGATGTGATGCACTTCCACAGATTGGCATTCGTGATGAGTATAATTTTGCATTTTATAAGGGAAGTCAAGGCAATAATGTACTGATGGATGTAAAAAACAGGGATCACGGACAGACTTTTGATGATGCTGAATTGGTATGGGATTATCTTTTTTCCGGATGTTATAAAGATGAAAGTGGCAGGCTGCACCACAGTGAGCCAAGAAAAAAATGGTGTGTAGACGAAGTGAATTTTGCAGTTGCAAAAGATCGCAGAAAAGCCTGGGTAAACAATGGTATCATGGAACTCCATATACCATGCTTCTTCTGGGAAAAAATAAAATATCACGGATTAAATGGAAATGCGATTGTCCGTGGTTCATACGCGTATATTCCGGTAAGTTCTCTCGCAGAGATTTTTCATATGAGGCTTAAGACAGAGGAAAATGGAAGAGTTGCATATTTATGTGGTGCGCCACAGATTGGAAAAATTATTTCAGAAGAAGTGGAAGAAATCCAGTTCGCAGAGGGAAATATTGCCTGCATAGTCAACAATTCTGTGGAATCGATGTATGCAGAAGCAGTGATGAAAGAGAATGAACTGTGTGTTTCCCTGGAATGGTTTGCCAGAAGATTTTTAAGATTAAGCGTGTCAGAGTGTGATGAAGTTGTTTATGCTACAGATCATCCATCACGGATTTCATGGCATATGGCAGATCTGATCCGGACATATCTTACATAGGAGGAGATCATGGCATTAAATCATATTACATTTTATTCAAAATTGATGGAAATGGAAATGGGGATCGACGTGATCATCCCGGAAAATAAGTGGGGATATTCCCTTGCAGAGCGTCCGAAAGATTACAAATATCCGGTACTCTGGCTTTTATGTGGCGGTGGGTTTGATTATACGGACTGGCAGAGATATACAGCAATTGAGTTATATGCGGCACAGGCTGGAATTGCAGTTGTGATGCCAAGTGCCTATTATTCCGGATATATGGATACTATCCATGGAGATTACAAATATTTTTCTGTAATTACAGATGAGATATCTAAACTGGCTGTAAAATTATTTCCACTGTCAGAGAAAAGAGAAGATAATTTTGTGGCAGGATTTTCCATGGGAGGCTATGGTGCATTCAAGTGGGCGATGCACAATCCGGAAAAGTTCCGGTGCTGTGGTGTTTTTTCGGGACCGATAGGGATCGTTCCACATGAACCGGTACACTATAAGGAGAACGAGATTGGTCTGAGAGAAGACGAAAATGAGCCATGCCCGGAAGGATTTAAGACAATGATCGCAGCGTTTGGTTCTGCAAAAGACCGGCGAAATACGCCGGATGATAATTTCTATATGATCGAACAACATTTAAAAAAACATACAGACCTGCCAGAATTTTATATTTCTACAGGGCAGGAAGATGCGATTGCATTTGATAATTACAATCAGGCAGAATGGATGCATCGGGCAGGATTGGAATTTATAGATATCAGGGATCATGGCAGACACAACTGGGAGTATTGCGATAAAAAGGTGAAAGAATTTCTGGAATGGATTCCATTAAAGAATGTATTTAAAATGGAGGAAGCATAAATGGCACACATAGAAATCCATGCATTATCAGTGAAACTGGCAGGAACTTTTGAGGCACATGTTTTTTTCCCGGAACAGGAAGTGGAAAAGGCAGAGGAAAAATTTCCGGTATTGTGGATGATACATGAGGATGGGACGGGAACCTTTGATTTGATGCGTCATGCGGCACTGATGGAAAAAATCGCAGAAGAGAAAAAAATGTTTGTAATTGCTCCGATGATAAGTCATTCGCTTGCAACCAATATGGCATTTGGCACAAAGAATGAAGAATTCCTTGTGGAAGAATGCCCGGAAATTTTCCGCTTTTTATATCCAGTCAGTGAAAAGAAAGAAGACAATTATATTTTTGGAATCCATACAGGTGCCTATGGTGCGGTAAAGCTTGCAATGAAGCATCCAGATGTGTATGCAGGATGTTTTGCTGTTAATGGCGAACTTGATATTGCAGGAAGATGCAAGGATAGTAAAAACCGGGAGGCAGGATTCAGACATCAGTCAGAGGAATCATTAAAAGCGGTTTTCGGAGATCTTGATAGGGTATCTGGCGGACAGGAAGATATCTATCATCTGGCAGGAAATGCAAAAATAAGGATAGAACTTTTCTGTAGTACAAAGCTTGACCGTTATAAAGATAATAAAAGGCTGGAAGAGGCAGACACATTTGTAACATTAACAGGTGTTGATAAGACAGAGGATTTCCAGCAGATAGAAGAGATGATCCAAGCAGGAGCTGACAAAATTATCAGATAAAACAGGGGGGATAACATATGAGCTTTCAGATAAATGACAGATTATACTGGCCGGAAGGAAAGAGAAAAGCATTCACGTTAAGTTATGATGATGGAATCGAACAGGATCGCAGGTTAGTACGGATGATGAATGAAAGAAAAGTCAGAGGAACTTTTAACCTGAACTCCGGACTGTTTGGAAGGAAAGGACGTGTGGCAGCGGGAAAAAAAGAAGTGGATCATATAAAAATACCTGCAGAGGAGATAATCAGGCTTTATGAAAACCATGAAGTTGCTGGTCATGGAGTAAATCATGAATCAATGTATGGGATGGATACAGCAAGATGTGCAGAAGAAATCTTAACATGCAGAAAAGAGCTTGAACAGATTACAGGAAGACCATTGACCGGTTTTGCATACGCATTTGGTGCTGTAGACGAGAATATTTTAAATGCTGTCAGGCTAAGCGGAATCTCTTATGCAAGAACAATCACATCTACCTATAAATTTGATATCCCACTGGATTTTTTGCAATGGAATCCAACCTGTCATCATGATGATGAAAGAGTCATGGAACTAGCAGATGCTTTTTTGTCAGATGATTTTTATTTTTCCATGTACAGTCCGGCAAAATTGTTTTATGTATGGGGACATAGTTATGAATTTGACCAGAACGATAACTGGGATCACATGGAGAAGTTGTTGGATAAAGTGGCTTTCAAAGATGATGTATGGTATGCAACGAACGGACAGATCCAGAGTTATGTAGATGCATACAGAAAGCTGATTTTTTCAGTAGACAGTACAAAAGTTTTTAACCCGACATGCACAAGCATATGGCTTGGTGGAATTTTCTCGGAGAAAACAGTTGAAGTAAAACCGGGGGAGATTACAGAACTGCTTCCGGCAATTGAAATGTAGAAGAGAATCCGGATGGATGCATCTGGAAGATATATTATAAAATAACAGGAGGAGAATTATATGAATCAGTATGTATTTGAAGAAGAAAGACCGGTTGTGGACACAAAATGCGGGAAAATCAGAGGTATCGCTTATGGTGGAGTGAATATTTTTATGGGAATTGATTATGCAAAAGCAAAAAGATTTCAGATGCCGGTTGAAATCGAACCTTGGGAAGGAATTAAAAATGCCTATCAGCATGGACCGATTTCAAAACAGGTTCTTAAATTAAAACCTTTTTATACCTACAGGGGACTTCACATGCTGGAGGAAGAAAGTGAAGACTGCCAGAACCTTAATATCTGGGCTCCAAAGGGTGGAGCAGAGAAAAAACCGGTATTTGTATGGATTCATGGAGGCGGATTCTTCGGAGGAAACGCATTTGAAGAATATTCCTTTGAAGGAGCGAACCTTGCAAGACATGGAGATATTATTTTTGTTTCAATCAACCACAGACTGAATATATTAGGACATTTAAATCTTGACCAGTACGGAGAAGAGTTCAAAGATTCCCCGAATGTGGGTATTGCTGATTTAGTGGTAGCAATGAAGTGGATTAATGAAAATATTGCTGCATTCGGAGGAGATCCGGAGAATGTTACAATCTGTGGACACTCTGGCGGTGGCGGAAAAGTACAGTGCCTTTTCCAGCTGAAAGATGCAGCACCATATTTCCAGAGGGGTATCGTATTAAGTGGAGCCAGATCCGATGAAGCGTATCACCTTGATGATGGAACAGCCAGTAGGGAAACAGCAAAGAAGATGATGGACTATCTTGGAATCAATCAAGATAACATTCAGAAAGTATATGATGTTCCTTATGAAGATTTATGCGAAGCACTTAAAGCTACCGGATCCAATCCTTTTGACTGGTCACCGGTGCCAAATGATTACTTCCCGGGATTCCCGGCGGAAGTCGGATTAATGCCATTTTCAAAAGACAAGCCGATCATTTATGGATCAGTACTTGGAGAAATGCCTACTGTAAAACTGACTTATGAGGAAAAACTGGCACTTAATGAGGACGAAGAAGGAAAGCTTGCATATTTGAAAGACCGTTATGGGGATTCCTGTGAAACACTCATGGAAATGTTCAGAAAAGCATACCCGGATCATGATATTTTAGACCTCGCATATATGGACAGCCGCTGCCGCCGTGCCGCTGTGAAATCAGTGAGAACACATATGAAAGCTGGCTGCAATAAGGTATATAATTTCCTTGCATCTTATACCGTTCCGGAAGGCGGACGTATACCAATCTGGCATGGAGGGGAAGTTGCTTATATTTTCAGAAATGAAGACAGGGTTTATGTACTCAATGAGGAAAAATATGGTCAGCAGTATTCTGAAACGCTCAGCACAATGGTACTTAACTTTGTAAGAAACGGAGATCCAAACTGTGAATATCTGCCACAGTGGCATCCATGCGAAGAAGACAGGATTAATACCATGATTATCGACAGGGAGTGCAGGGAAGTTACAAATCACGACCTTGAGCTTGTTGAATTATTTGATAAGGTTAATCCGAAATTTGTCCTAAATTTAGATTTAAAATAAAAAATGCAACTGTTTTACCATGCCGATGGCATGAATTGAGTACATTTACACTTGATATGCCGGTGGAAAAGTTGAGTTATTTAGATGCTTTAGTAGAAAATATTAGGAAAATGAAAATATATATCTTTTTTTTGAAAGAATTTAGAAAACAAACCTAGTATAATTAAACTTGAAAAATAAGCGAGGTAAACGATCATGGCATTATTACAGGTGAATACTTTTTCACAGGCACTCAGCAGAATTATTACATTTCATATTATATTACCGAACGATGCACCACCGGAGATGCTGGCTGGTAATGCGTATTATGACAGACCGATGAAAACCTTATATCTTTTACATGGTTTTTCGGGAAGTACACAGGACTGGCTTACAGGAAGCTTAATTCAGGAGCTGGCTTTAAAATACAATCTTGCAGTTGTAATGCCGGCTGGTGAGAACAGTTTCTACTTAAACGGAAAAGGAACCGGACGTGGATACGAGACGTTTACAGCAGTAGAGCTTCCGGCATATTGCCAGAAGACATTCGGACTGTCAGATAAGCCGGAAGACAACTTTATCGGTGGATTGTCTATGGGTGGATTTGGAGCAATTCATACAGCATTAAAATATCCGGAATATTTCGGAAAAATGTTCGGTCTGTCTTCTGCACTTATTGTAAACGGAATCAAGGGAATGAAGCCGGGTACACACAACGATATTGCAGATTATGATTATTATGAACAGATCTTTGGTGATCTTGACCAGTTAGAAGAAAGCGAAAACAATCCAGAATATATTGTAAATAAGAGATTAAAGAAAGGCGAGAAGATCCAGCCGATTTTCATGGCTTGCGGATCTGAAGATTTTTTACTGAATGAAAATCATGAGTTCCGTGATTTCCTTTTGAAAAACAAAGTGGATCTTACATACAAAGAAAGCACAGGAATCCATGACTGGAAATTCTGGAACGAATACTTAGAACCGGCAACCGAATGGTTATTGGAATCAGACAGATAAAGGAGATGATTAAGGATGAAATCAATTGCAGAAATCACAAAAAACATGACAGACTGGCAGCCACCGGTTATTCCGGAAGACATTGCACACGGTGATATGCCGGGAGATAAAGTTGAGATTGGTGAAGGACATATCAAGAAGGCGAATGTTATCTTTCAGGAGTTATTGCCAAAATTAGCAGAAGCTTCTGAAAAATCCGAGACAGGCAAAGTTGTGATCACGGTCTGCGGAGGTTCCGGAGTTGGGAAATCAGAGATTGCTTCTTTATTATCTTTCTATTTAAAAGAGGCAGGAATTGGAAGCTACACACTGTCCGGAGACAATTATCCACACAGAATCCCTGTATACAATGATGCAGAGCGTCTTCATACCTTCCGTGAGAGTGCGTTAAAAGGAATGGTAAAAGAAGGTACCTTTACAGCAGAGCGTTTTGAAGTGATCCATGAATTCCAGAAAAACGGAGATGATGCCAATCCAAAACACACAGAGGAATATGATTGGTATGAGTCTTACTTAAGAAACGGAAAAGAAGGATTAAAAGGATACCTCGGAACAGACAAGGAGATCGGATTCGATGAAGTAGAAGAGATCGTAAAAGAGTTCAAGGCAGGCACTGATGAGATCTGGCTGAAACGCATGGGAAGAGAAGATACAGAATTATGGTATGAAAAAGTAGATTTCTCTAAGATCCAGGTCCTCGTAATCGAATGGACACACGGAAACAGCGATAACTATAAAGGTGTGGATATCCCTGTTTTATTGAACAGCACGCCACAGGAGACACTTGCACACAGAAGAGCAAGAAACAGGGACGGTGCAACAGACAGCCCATTTACCATGATGGTACTGGAATTAGAGCAGGCGATGTTAGAGCATCAGGCTCCAAAGGCAAAGATCATCATTTCAAAGAGCGGAGAGCTGTTAAGCTATGAAGAATACTGTAAGCAGATGGAGGAAGGAAGATAACCATGAATATCGGACCAATGTTAAACGCCTACCCGGACAGCATGGGCGGCACGTTAGATGATATCGCAGCATTTTTACAGAAACCGGAAATGAAGGATGTATTTTCTTCCTGTTATGTACTGCCAAGTCTGTTCCATACAGACTTAGACAGAGGGTTTTCTGTGATCGACTATTCTTTAAATAAAATGCTTGCATCCAGGGAAGCACTGGATAAATTAGAAGGACTTGGGATTGATTTAAAACTCGATTTTATCTTAAACCATGCATCGGTACTGTCAAAGCAGTTCCAGGATATCATAAAAAATGGTGATAAATCAGAATACCGTGATTTCTTCATCGACTGGAATAAGTTCTGGGAAGGCTGCGGGGAGATGACAGAGGATGGTTATATCCAGCCGGATCAGAAATATATCAAGGACATGTTTTTCCGTAAACCGGGATTACCAATCCTGATGGTAAGATTCCCGGATGGAAGGGATGTCCCATACTGGAACACCTTCTACCAGGAAGTGACCTACCGCACGGTTGATGCACAGGACCTGATGCAGGCAGCGGGGCTGCAGTATACAGAATCTGTGATGCTTGCGGAAGTGTTAAATACACAGACCAAAGAAGGAAAGAAACCGGCAGAGATACTGGCTGCCGACGGAAATGCAGAAGTGACCCGCTTTATGTCGGATGAAGAGAAGAAAAAAGTCGTTGATTACATGGAAGCCGGCAGACGTTATCTGGGTCAGATGGATTTAAATATCAAATCTCCGCTTGTATGGGAGTTTTACGACAATACCTTAAAGACACTTGCCGGATATGGAGCCAAGATCGTGCGTTTGGATGCATTTGCTTACGCACCAAAAGAGCCGGGTGAGAAGAACTTTTTAAACGAACCGGGAACATGGGATTTACTTGAAAAAGTACGGGAGCTGGCAGATAAATATAATTTGACACTTCTCCCGGAGATCCATGCAAGCTATGGCGAGAAGAATTATGAGCAGATCGCAGAGAAGGGCTATATGACGTATGATTTCTTCCTGCCGGGATTGATCATCGATGCTTTGGAGAGTGGGGATGGAAAACATCTTTCCGACTGGGCAAAGGAACTGATTGAAAAAGATATCCATACGGTCAATATGTTAGGATGCCATGATGGAATCCCGCTCCTTGACCTGAAAGGATTATTATCCGAGGAACGTATCCAGAACCTGATCGATACCATTGTCGGAAGGGGCGGATATGTCAAAGATCTTCATGGACAGAAGAACATGTACTATCAGGTAAATGCAACTTACTACAGTGCACTTGGGGAAGACGATGCAAAGATGCTTCTTGCGAGAGCCTTACAGCTGTTCATGCCTGGAAAACCGCAGATCTGGTATTTTGATCTGTTTGCAGGAAAGAATGACCATGAGGCAGTCAAGCGTGCCGGAGCAGGCGGACACAAGGAGATCAACCGTACAAATCTTACCACAGAGCAGATGGAAGAGGCTTTAAAGAAGCCGGTAGTAGCAAGACAGCTAGAGCTTCTCCGCTTCCGCAGTACCTGTCCTGCATTTGAGAAGGAGAGCAGGATCATGATAAATTCAGATGGAAATAAGATGGAATTTACATGGGAGAATGACGGATATCAGGCAAAACTGAAGGCAGATCTGAAAACATTCGAATTTGTGATTACAGAAACAGCACCGGACGGACAGACAAGAACACTGTGAAAATATTTGGCCATTTTCAAATTTTAAATATAAATACTGTATATCATCCAACAGGTCTGCACAGCAATGGCAGACCTGTTGAACTATAGAAAAGAGGACTCTGATATGAACTATAATATAAACGAACAGGAACTTGGTTTTGACCGCGTCCTGCCATGGGAAGGACAGGTTCCGGCATTGGTAAAAGAAGGAGAACATTATTTTCTTCAGGTAAAAGCACCGGAGGCGGAGAAAGTTACATTTACAATGAATGAGGAAGAATTTCCATGCACCAGGGAAGATGACGGAATCTGGCGTATGGAGTACACTCTCAGGACAGGAATACAGTATGTGCAGTTGAAGATTGATGATGTAGAAGTTGTGACACCATTGCTTCCAATCACCTATGGTTATAGCCGGCCATATAATTATGTAGCACTTGAGATGAAAAATGAAGAGTTTTATCAGGTAAAAGATGTGCCGCACGGAAGTGTCCGCAGGGAATACTTTTTTTCAAAGGTTACCGGAGAGTGGGAGAGCTGCATTGTATACACTCCATATTGCTATGAAGAAGAAACAGAAAGAGAATTTCCGGTATTATATCTTCAGCATGGACATGGAGAAAATGAGATCGGCTGGACTGCGTCCGGGAAGGTGAATTTTATTCTGGATAATCTGATCGCAGAGAAGAAGGCGGTTCCAATGGTGATCGTTATGAGCAACGGAATGGTTCAGACAGTGACAGAAAAAGGCGAGAGAATCGTTGATTTTAAACTTTTGGAAAACCAGCTTCTGACAGATATTATGCCTTATATTGAGAAAAAATTCCGTGTCGGAAGGACGAAGAAGATGCGTGCGATGGCAGGCCTTTCCATGGGATCCTTACAGACGAGCATTATCGGATTTAAGCATCCGGAATACTTTAGTTCACTTGGAATATTCAGCGGATTTGTGACAGATATCATTCAGGGAAGCCCGCTTGACATGGTTGACCGCGGAACCAGTGAGAATGAACATATGAAAATTTTGGATGATGCCAAAGTATTCAATAAAACATTTGACGTTTATTTCAGGGCAATGGGAGACAAAGATCCGTTCTGGGAAAATTTTGCACATGACGATCAGATATTAAATGAAAAAGGGATTGATCAGATACGCAACGTTTATCCGGGAGCACATGATTGGAACGTATGGCGCATGTGCATTCATGATTTCGCACAGCTTATATTTAAATAAGAACTGCTTCATGGGAAAAGAAACAGGATGCAAAACAGATTAAGTTTATAAAGGAGATAAGGATATGGCTTTTTTACAGATTGATTATAAATCCGAAGCGTTAATGCGGGGGGTCAATATTAAGGTAATACTTCCATCAGATGGCATGGCAGGAAAATGGGAACCACCATATAAAACACTTTATTTACTGCCGGGTTACAGTGCAACCGCGACGGAGCTTATCACATACCTAGGGCTGAGAGGACAGTCTGAATTAAAAGGAATTGCGATCGTACTGCCGGATGGCGAGAATCTGTTCTATCAGGACATGCCTGACCGAATGACGTTTTACAGTACTTATGTGGGAAAAGAGCTGGTAGAAGTGACAAGAAAAATGCTGCCATTATCTACAAAGAGAGAGGATACCTTTATTGGCGGAATCTCTATGGGGGGATATGGCGCATTATATAATGGGTTTAAATATCGGGATACGTTTTCTAAAGTAGTAGCATTCTCGCCGGCTGCCGATGCCTGCATGCTTCTGGCAGGGTCCGAGGCACCTGGATTTTCAAGAGCACAGTTTGAGGGCATTTTCGGAAACAGAGAAGCATACTATGGAAGCGAGTGTGATATGTGTACACAGTGGACAAGAAAAGATGTGGATAACAGACCGGAACTGTTTCTGTGCTGTGGAAAAGATGACCGCCTTGTATATGATGCGGTAGAAAAATTAGAAAATGCTTTACAAAAGGAAAATATTACTCATGAGTATCGCAGCGGACATGGCGATCATGAATTTTTCTACTGGGAACAGATGATGGATCCGGCATTTTCTTTTCTTGCAGGGATTGAGGAAGGAACAAAAGATAAACTGTTGATACCGGAACAAGGAGAATAGGATGAATTATCATATTGAGAAATTAAATGAACAGACGTGGCTGATAGAAGAATATAGTAATACGGCAAGTGCTTATATGTACCTTCTCACCGGAAGGGAAAAGGCATTATTGATCGATACCGGATTTGGAACGATCCCACTGAAAACAATATGTGAAGAACTTACTGTGCTTCCGGTCACTGTGGCACTGACGCATGGACATGTAGACCATATTGGCGGAACCGGAGCATTTGAGGAAGTATGGCTTGCCAAAGAAGACAAAGAACTTTATGAGGCACACAGCAGAGAGGATGTCCGTCATATTTTTACACAGGATGAGCTTCTCCCGGTAAAAGAAAATTGCAGTTATTTTGAGAATGAGATGGTATTTGAGATTGGTGACAGACCGGTGCGTGTGGTAAGGACACCGGGACATTCTGTCGGATCAGTATGTTTCCTTGATGAAAAGAACAGATGGATGTTCACCGGGGATACCTGCTGTAAGGCTCATGTACTGCTCCAGATGGAATTTGCAGCACCGATGCAGACCTATAAGGAATCGTTGGAAAGGCTGATCGCTATGGAATCTCTCTATGATATTACCTGGCCAGGACATCATATCAAACCGGTTGAGAAACAGGTGATCCACGACTTTCTGACAGCTGTGGAAGGAATCACAGATGGCACAATGGAAGGTGTCTGGACCCAGCTTCCTATGGGCAAAGCAAGACTGTTAGAGTATAAAGAAATCGGAATCGAATATTAGATAAAGTATGAGGCAAAGGGTGTTTTAATCTTTTGCCTTTTTGTTGCATGAAAATTTAAAAGAGGCTATACTTTTTTGTATATTTCATATTCATCAAAAATGTATGAAGTTTTTACAGATAGAATAGGAAGGACTCATCCATGGACATCAAAGACTGCATCATTTACGAAAAAACAATCCCTGCCCACCCGGCAGTATATGACGATTTCCCGGAGAATCTTCTGCCGGAGCTGGCGGAGTACCTGAAGTCGCATGGAATCGGGAAGCTATACTGCCATCAGACGGAAATGTTTGAGAAAGTGACTTTCGGGAAGAATGTTGTTATCACAACATCAACGGCGAGCGGCAAGACCTTAAGTTTTTTACTCCCGGTTTTACAGGATATTTTGAAAAATCCGCTGACAAGGGCAATTTTCATTTACCCGACCAAGGCACTTGCGGCAGACCAGTACCGTGCGATTGCACCTTATCTGGAGTATTTTGAAGGGAACCGTATTGTGGCGGGCGTGTATGATGGGGATACGCCGGTGGCGGAGCGTACAAGAATCCGGCAGAGTGCCAATATTATATTGACAAACCCGGAGATGGTGAATGGGGCATTTCTGCCGAATCACAGCAAATACGGGTTTGATTTTATTTTTTCCAATTTAAAATACATTGTGATCGATGAGCTGCACACGTATCGTGGAGCGTTCGGTTCGCATCTGGCAAATGTGTTCCGCAGACTTTCAAGAGTATGCCGTTATTATCATTCCAATCCGCAGTTTCTTTGCAGTTCTGCTACGATTGCCAATCCGGTGGAGCTTGCAGCAGAGATCTGTGGAAAGCAGTTTGCACTTGTGGATAAGGACGGCTCCCCAGCAGCAGAACGTGGATATTATCTCATCCAGCCGCCGAAGATCATGGGGAAAGACGACAACTATTATGGGCAGATCCGCATTACGACAGTGGCAGCAGAACTTTTGCCGGAGCTGATGGATGAAGGAAAAAATTTTATTGCGTTTACGAAGTCCAGAAAGAATGTGGAGATCGTCTTAAAAGAGACGAGAGATCATTTGGAAGCGGAGGGATTTTTAGGCACGCATAAGCCGGATGAAATCTCCGGTTATCGTGGCGGTTACACGCCGCTTGAGCGGAAACAGATTGAAAATCAGATGATCTCGGGAGAACTGATGGGACTTGTTTCCACGAATGCATTAGAACTTGGAATTGATATCGGAAAGATCAGTACCACGGTGTTAGTCGGTTATCCGGGCACCAGAGCCTCATTCTGGCAGCAGACAGGGCGTGCCGGAAGAAGCGGGAAAAGGAGCAGCAACTATCTCATTCTCGACAATCAGCCGTTTGACCAGTACATTGCACTTGAGCCGGGCTGGCTGTTTGAGGGAAGCAGTGAAAATGCTGTGATCGATAAGAATAATCTGATTATTGAGCTGGCGCATATCCGTGCGGCAGCAGCGGAGATTCCTTTGACGCTTGATGATATTTCCCTGTTTCCGGATCTTGGCGAGGCAATTCCGGTACTTCTCCGCGCTGAGGAACTGTCGAGCCACAATGGAAAATTTGCGTGGTCTGGCGGTGAGTTCCCGGCGGGGGATTTTTCCATGCGCAATATTGATGAGAAGCGCTATAAGCTTTTACACAAGGACAGCGGAAAAGAAATCACGGAGATGGACGAAAGTCAGGCGTTCCGTGAACTTCACGATGGTGCGGTCTACATGCATGACGGCGTTGCCTATCAGGTGACAAAGCTTGATCTTGAGAGCCGGACTGCCTATGCAGTGCCATTTAATGGAAATTATTATACAGTTGCGGCAGGGGAAGCGAATGTGAAGATTGTTCACGAGAGTAAAAATATGCTGCTTGCGCGCACAGAGCTTCATTTTGGCGATGTCAATGTGAGCGATTACGTTTATATGTTTAAGAAAATGCAGTTTCACAATCATCAGAATCTTGGCTATGAGCAGTTACCGAAGGCACTCTCCAAAGACTATGATACGGAGAGTACCTGGATGCGTGTGCCGGAGAATGTGGTCAGGGTTTACCGCGGACTGATCCAAGTGAATGAGAATACGAAAATGGTGCGGAACAATTATTATGAGGGCGTCTGTTTTGCATTGAAAAATGCTGCCCGGATGGTGACGATGACAGAGCAGGAGGACATCGGGGTCATTACATCGGCGAATGCACTGGAACTTGCGTTTGACACAAGCTCGGACGTAGACATCTATTTTTACGATAAGTATGTGGGGGGACTTGGATTCTCTGAAAAGATTTATGATAATATGGAAGAGATTATCATAAATGCCGTGAAGCTTGTAAAAGGCTGTGGATGCAAAGATGGCTGTGCCGCCTGTGTGGGAGATTACCGGCTTGACAGGCAGATGGTACTTTTCGGACTGGAAAACCTGCTGGAACACTGGGATGTCCCGATGGGAGTGAAGACCGCAGAGCATGCGCCGTCCACGTTCAGGAGAAAAGAGTTCTCGTTTGAAAAGTTAGGAGAGCAGTGGCAGGAGTTCTGCAAAAAGATTAGTGAAAACGGAGAGAACTTTGCCGCATTTTTACAGACCGTTCCGGCGGTCGAAGTGAGAGAGCGGATGCTGATCTTAAAATTATCCAGCGCCTTTTATGCTGACTGGGTGATGGAGCCGGGAAACCGCGAGAGCCTTAAGAATATTATCAGTTATTATGCGGATGTGCCGGTTGGATTCCAGATCCAGGTGGCACTCGCAGATGAAGTGAGAGAGCCGGATAAGGACGCGATGGAGAAGATGGAGCGGAGGCTAAAATGAAAACAAGAGAAGAAGCAACAAAATACGGACTGTCATTTCCAGACACTTATCTGGAAACGCCGTTTCATGATCCAAACTGGGAGTTAGTGCGTGTGTATGGAAGCAAAAAGGCATTTTTGTGGGTATATGAGCGGAACGGATACATCAATCTGAATGTGAAAGTGCGCCCGGAGTGGCGCGATTTCTGGAGGGATGCCTATGCGTCTGTGCTTCCGGGATATCATCAGAATAAAGAACACTGGAATACGATTATTTTAGACGGGACAATCCCGGATAAGGATGTGAAGCAGATGATCGCAGAAAGCTATGACATTATCACAGACAGTCCGACGAAGCGTATTTATGAGGCGGTGAAAACCATTCCAAAAGGTAAAGTGGCAACTTATGGAAAAGTGGCAGAGCTTGCCGGGAATCCGAGAATGTCCAGAGCTGTCGGAAATGCCCTGCACCATAACCCGGATCCGGAGCATATCCCATGTTACCGTGTTGTGAATTCCAAGGGAGAATTAGCAGGGGCTTTCGCCTTTGGAGGGGAGCATGTGCAGGAAGAACTGCTGAAAGCAGAAGGCATTGAAGTGGTGAATGGCAGGGTGGATTTAAAGAAATATGAAATTTAAAGAAAATTACACACAACAGCTACAACGTCTAAATGAATACCAGAAAGCAGCCGTTTTCGATGAGAGCAGCGCCTGTCTTGTGAACGCCAATGTGGGAAGCGGTAAGACGACGGTTCTTATCACAAAGGTCATGTATCTGCATTACGAGAAGCAGATTCCATATGAGCAGATGGTCGTTCTGACTTTTACGAATAAGGCTGCGGATGAGATCAAAGAGCGTCTGTATGCGCTGGAGCCGGAGATCGCAGAGGAACAGTTGTGGGGCTTTGGAACATTTCACAGTGTGTGTCTTACGATGTTGAAGAAAATGCTTCCGGTGGAAAATCTGGGTTATACCAAAGAATTTATGGTGATGGATCCGGACGAAGAACTTGAGATGGCAGAGCAGTTGATCTTAACTTATCAGCTGAAAATCAAATATAAGAACCGGCTGAAAAAGCGTCTGGAACAGAAAAACAGCAAATATCAGGATGATATTGAAAAATTAAAGGCATTGCTAAAGGAAGAGAAGATACGTCAGGATAAAATGACGTTTGACGAGCTGCTGGAAAACACATGTAAATTGGTGAAGATGTCAGCAGAAATAGAAGAAGTATCAAAAAAGAATGCGAACTTGCAAGACAACGAGAATACAGGAATGCAAGATATCTCCTGGATCATCGTGGACGAAGTTCAGGACAGCGATGAGAAACAGTTAGAGCTCATCGACTGTCTGAAAAAACCACAGAGCTGTTTTTTCGCAGTAGGTGATCCGAATCAGGTCATTTACAGTTGGCGTGGAAGTGCTTTTCATATTTTTTATCAGCTGAAGACCAAGTATCAGGCAACGGAGCTGACACTTCCGGTAAATTACCGTTCCAGCAGTGAAATCCTTGCAGTGGCACGGTGCTTTATGCAGCAGGGAGGCACATTGCAGGGCGGCAGGGAGAGCGGTGATAAAATTCAGATCCGGAATATGTATGATCCGTTTCAGGAGGCAGACTATCTTGCAGGCAGGATCAGGGAACTGCATGCGTCAGGACTTCCATATCGGGAAATAGCAATCTTTTACCGTTTGCAGAATCAGTCGGAAATTTTTGAACATGTTTTTGAAAAAGAAGGCATTCCATTTGAAGTTTCGTTAAAAAAGACTGTGAAAGACATCCCGGTTCTGGACTGGCTGATCAAGGTACTGCGTTTTTCTGTCAATCCGAAAGATAAAAGCTCCGGTATTGCAGTGCTTGCGGATAAGAAATATGGAGACGGCATGTCGGTGAAGGAAGCGGAGAAAACGATCAATATTCTGAGTGAAACCCGAAAAACACAGACAGAGATTTTAAAGTCAGAAAATGCGAAAAGCGGATCAGACATCTGTGAAAAAATGCTTGAATTTTCAAAAGTATATGCATCAAAACAGGTTGCACTTCCAGAAGACCTCTGGAACTATTTTTCTCTGGAAAATCATCTTCATCCAACGACAGCTTCGTATGTAGAAGACAGAACCTATGTCATGGACTTTTTTACTCGCATGATCACCTACCAGAAAGAGCAGCAGAAAAATGTCGTGGAAGGTTTTTCGGAATTTTTGAATATGGCGTCTTTGTATGGAACGAATATTTTGAAAAAAGAGATACATAATGAAAACGATACTGTAAAGCTTATGACACTTCATGCATCCAAAGGGTTGGAGTTTTCCCATGTTTTTATCACAGGTGTGAATTATGGGCTGATTCCTTTGCAGACCAAAAGTTTTGAGGAGGAAGAGGAGGAGCAGCGTCTCTTTTTTGTCGGAATCACAAGGGCGAAAGAACATCTGGAACTTTCCTATTACACAAGTCCGGGACAGTACCGGGCAGCACCCGGACCGAGCAGATATCTGCGCATGATACCGGGAAATCTGGTCGAAGGACAGGAGAAGGACAGGGAGTCCTCGGCAACGCATTTACAGGATCTGAAGCGCCAGATCCTTGCAGAGCGTGGAGAGCATAGAGAACTGCAGGAAGCCGGTAAAATATCAGGGTGCAAAAATCCGTCGGCGAATACAGGAACAAAGAACATTTCGGCAGGAAATGAAACTGTAACCACAGAAAAACGCCGCGTCCGTCATCCAAAATACGGCACAGGTTCCGTGGTAAGAGAGGATGACATGATGCTCACTGTTGACTTTGACGATTATGGGGAAAAAGAACTCATGAAAATGTTCAGCGGTCTGGAAGAATTGCCGTGATACTTATATATTGTCAGGTATCGGGCGGCTATGAAAAAGAATAGCGTACTTGTACAAAAAAGAAAACAATTCCTACCTTGACAAGGGGAGATAATGCGTTATAATACTTATATCATATCAAATAACTAGGAAATATCAATTACAAACTAATTTAGAGATAGAAAGAGGTACAAAGATATGAGTAAACTGATTTACTTAGATAATGCAGCAACAACGCAGGTATATCCGGAAGTGTTACAGGAGATGCTTCCATATTTTTCAGAAGTATACAGCAATCCATCTGCAATTTACAGTTTTGCATCTGAGAGCAAAAAGGCGGTTGATAAAGCAAGGACTTCCGTGGCAGAACTGATCAATGCGAAGACAGATGAGATTTATTTTACAGGTGGCGGCAGCGAGTCTGATAATTGGGCATTAAAGGCAACCGCAGATGCTTATGCTTCCAAAGGAAAACACATCATCACAAGCACGATCGAACATCACGCGATCCTTCACACCTGTGCTTATCTGGAGAAAAAAGGTTTTGAGATTACGTATGTGAACGTTGACGAAAATGGTAAAGTAAAACTGGACGAGTTAGAGGCAGCAATCCGTCCTGACACAATCTTAATTTCCATTATGACAGCAAATAACGAGATCGGAACCATCCAGCCGGTCAGGGAGATCGGACGTATCGCACATGAACATGGCGTATTATTCCACACGGACGCTGTACAGGCATTTGGACATATTCCAATCGATGTGGACGAGATGAACATTGATATGCTGAGTGCCAGCGGTCACAAGATCAACGGACCAAAGGGAATCGGCGTAATGTATATCAGAAAAGGCGTGAAGATTCTTTCCTTCATCCACGGTGGTGCGCAGGAGAGAAAACGTAGAGCCGGAACTCTGAATGTACCGGGTATCGTAGGTATCGGTAAAGCAGCCGAGATCGCAAAAAATACCATGGCAGAGAGAAGTGCAAAAGAGATCAGCTTAAGAGATCACTTGATCGACCGTATTTTAACAGAAATCCCATATGCGAGATTGAATGGTGACAGACATGACCGTCTGCCAAACAACGTAAACGTATGTTTCCGATATATCGAGGGTGAGTCCATGCTGATCTTATTAGACCAGGCAGGTGTCTGTGCATCCAGTGGTTCTGCATGTACTTCCGGATCCTTAGACCCGTCTCATGTATTGCTTGCGATCGGACTTCCTCATGAGATCGCACACGGTTCTCTTCGTCTGACACTTTCCGAGAAGAATACCGTAGAAGAGATCGATTTTGTTGTAGACGAGTTAAAGAAGATCATTGAACGTTTGAGAAGCATGTCCCCATTATATGAGGATTTCGTAAAAAAACAGAACAAATAAATTTTTCGGTTACATGATTTTACAGTGATCAAAATAACAGGTTATATTCAAAGAAAGCAGGATAAAAAGTATGTATAGTGAAAAAGTAATGGATCATTTTAACAACCCAAGAAACGTTGGAGAGATTGAGAATCCAAGCGGTGTCGGTACCGTTGGTAATGCAAAATGCGGCGACATCATGAGAATGTATCTTGACATTGATGATAACGGGATCATCCAGGATGTAAAATTTAAAACATTTGGATGTGGCGCAGCCGTTGCAACAAGCAGTATGGCAACCGAACTTGTAAAAGGAAAAACAGTACAGCAGGCGTTGGAAGTGACAAATAAAGCCGTTATGGAAGCTTTAGACGGACTTCCACCAGTGAAGGTTCACTGCAGCCTGTTGGCAGAGGAAGCAATCCACGCTGCATTATGGGATTACGCAGAGAAAAACCATATCACGATCGAGGGACTGGAGAAACCGGTGAACGATATTTCTGAGAAAGAAGAAGGCGAAGAGGAAGAGTACTAAGCGCTTTTTCCGGAAGGCACATCAGACTGTCAGGCAGATTTATGAAAAAGGTAAACTGCCGGCAGTCTTTTTTGTGCAATGGGAAAATTCTCATATCTATTTCATTCCAGTTATGGTAAAATATAGCTATTGCAAAAAGCAGAATAGCAGATTATAAGGAAAATGAATTGAGGATAAAAAGATAATGGAAGATTTACAGGTAGAAGATTTTAATGATCCAATAGAACATAAAGCAGAGCAGACAGCAGACGGTATTAAGACACCGGAAAATCAGGAGAATGATGAGGAACAAACCTCCATTTTCAAAGAGATTATGAGCTGGGTGATCCCGTTTGCAATTGCCTTAGTGGCAGCACTTCTCATCAAAAACTTTCTGATCATCAATGCGGATGTGCCTACCGGGTCAATGGAGAATACAATCCTGCCAGGAGACCGTTTTATCGGAAACCGGCTTGCATATGTGGTTGGAGAGCCAGAGAGAGGGGATATTGTTGTATTCCGGTATCCGGATGATGAGAGCGAGATCTATGTGAAGCGTGTGATCGGGCTTCCGGGGGATACCATCGATATTGAGGATGGAAAAATATATATCAATGGATCGACAGAGCCTTTACAGGAGGACTATCTGAAAGAAGAATGGACTGTTGCCACAGGTCCATATACATTTGAGGTGCCGGAGGGATCGTACTTCATGATGGGAGATAACAGGAATGATTCCTGGGATGCAAGATATTGGAGCAACACTTATGTGACAAAAGACAAAATTTTAGGAAAAGCACTTTTTACTTACTGGCCTTTTGCACATTTTGGAAAACTGGAATAAAAAAGGAAGAGTGACATGGTAACATTATTAGCAAAAATATTTATCAAAGACTCAGAAGATAAAATAAAACAGCGCGAGGCATACGGAATGCTGTGCGGTGTGATCGGTATATTATTTAATGTACTGCTTTTTATCGGTAAATTTCTCGCAGGAACTTTAAGCAATTCCATTGCGATCACAGCAGATGCCTTTAACAACCTTTCAGATGCAGGTTCTTCGATCGTGACACTGCTTGGCTTCAAGCTTGCAGGGGCAAAACCGGATACGGAGCATCCATTTGGACATGGAAGGATTGAGTATGTTTCAGGTCTGGTTGTGGCTGCGGCAATCCTTTTGATGGGTTACGAACTCGTCCGTGACTCCATCGGAAAAATCATGCATCCGGAGGAAACAGAGTTCACGCTCCTTGTGGCAGTGATCCTGATCGCATCCATTCTTGTAAAACTATATATGGCATATTATAACCGTGCTATTGGAAAAAAACTGGATTCTGCAGCGATGAAAGCGGTTGCCACAGACAGTTTAAGTGATACCGCAGCGACAACGGTTGTGCTTCTGGCATCCGTATTTACCCATTTTACAGGAATCAAAATTGATGGCTACTGCGGTCTGGTTGTGGGCTTATTAGTCGGTTATGCAGGTTTTGACGCTGCCAGAGAGACATTAAATCCATTGCTTGGACAGCCGCCGGCACATGAATTTGTAGAAAAAATAGATGAGATCGTAATGTCACATTCGGAAGTATGCGGAATGCATGATCTGATCGTCCACGATTATGGTCCGGGCAGACAGATGATCTCATTGCATGCAGAAGTTCCGGCAGAGGGAAATATTTTGGAACTGCATGATGTGATAGACAATATTGAGAATGAACTGCGCGAGACACTTGGCTGTGAGGCAACGATCCACATGGATCCGGTCGTGACTTCGGATGAGCATGTGAGTGAGACGAAAGCAGCTATGGTATCTCTGATCAAGGCAATTGATGAAGATTTGTCCATTCACGATTTCAGAATGGTGAGTGGTGGGACACATACGAACCTCATTTTTGACATTCTCGCGCCATTTGGATTCCGTCTGACGGACGAGGAACTGCTCACAGAAGTGCTCCAGTCTGTGCATGAGCATTTCGGTGATAACTATTACGTGGTGACAAAAATCGATCATTCTTACATATAAAAGTCGTCAATTCATAATCCCCGGATTTTCTTCTGAAATGCCGAGAAAAAGCTATAGACAACATGAAAAACACCAGATTTATTTTTATTTAAATGAATCTGGTGTTTTTACATTATACAAAAAAGTTTTTGAAACCTCATCCCCGGGTTGTGTATCTAATATATGAAAGGTGGGTGAAAGATGAAAAAAGAAGAGTACTCTTTAGTTTATAAAGCAATTCATGGGGACAGTCATGCATACGGCGAATTGATTCATCAGTATAACCCATACTTTTATAAAATAGCATTTTTATATGTAAAAAATGAGGACGCAGCAGTCGAAATTGTTCAGGATAGTGTCTATCAGGGATATCTGAAAATAAAGACACTGAGAAATCCGGAGCTGTTTTCAACATGGATGACCAGAATCATTATGAATAAAGCGGTTCGTTATATAAAACAGAACAAAAAAATTGTGGAATACGAGGAAGCATTTCATGAGGCTTCACATTCTGAACATGTTGAAGAAAAGCTTGATTTAATGAACGCAGTAAATCGGCTGCCGAAAAAATACAAAGACGTTATCATTCAAAAATATTTTCTGGAAATGTCTGTGGAGGAAATTGCAAAAAAGCAGATGATACCGGAGAATACAGTGAAAACCAATTTATCAAGGGCAAGAGCTGCTTTAAAGAAAATGTTAAAGGAGGACTATTTTGAAGATTCATGATGAAATGAGCCAGATATCCGTGCCGGAAGATTTAGATGAAAAAACATATCAATCCATTTTAAGCGCTGAAAAAACAGTACAAAAAAACAGATTTCGAAAAAAGTGTGCGTGGTCGGTACTATCCTGTCTGGTGATCATTTTTGGAATTATTCATGTTGCAAACCCGGCAATGGCAGAAAATATACCGATTATCGGAAGTGTATTTTCCTATATTCAGGATGTCATTGATTTTAAAGGAGATTATAAAAAGTATGCCACTGGCACGGATGAGAGAGTGCAGGATCATGGAATTACGATATCCATGACAGAAGCCTATTGCGATGGAGCAAATTTATTTGTCTCTTATGTGATTGAGAGCCAGAAGAAGTTTACAGAATACAGTGACAATCAGATTTTCCAGAATCAGATTGGTTATGAGGGAATCACCAAAATAAAATCAGATGACAAAATTTATTCCTTAAATGATTGTGGTGCGGCAGGTTTGACCGGTAAATATGTGGATGAAAATACGTTTGCAGGATCACAGTATTTTGATCTTTCGGGAAAAGAATTTCCAGATCAGTTCCAATTGGAAATCTATATTTATAATGTAACACTGATTTCAGAAAATATGAAAAACCAAAATATTTCCATATGGGGACAATGGAAATTTTCAATCCCGATACAGGTCAACAAAGAAGATGTTACCATGTACGAAGTAAATGAATGGAACGAAGAATATTCCATAGATGAAGTGATTGTAACACCAATTATTACGACGATTAAAACGACTCACCCGGATATATACAGAGACAATTTCAATTATGATGTGCTTGTATATGGGGATGAAAATGGTACAGAAGAACTCACTATGCAGGGATTCTATGATGAAACGAAAGGTGTCTTTAAGGTTTCAACCAAAGATATTGCAACAGATTTGTATATTTATGTCATAGATGAAAGCAGGATGAGTAAAAAGAAAACGGACACAGATTTCAGGGAAGAATTGGAGCAGAGAGCGATTGTGCGTAAAGTGATTCATTTGCAATAAGAAAATCCCGGATGTAGATTTTCATACATCCGGGATTCTTTCTATGATTAATTATTTTCCTGAGTGTTTGTAGTCTCAGAATTTGCGGTTTCAGAGTTTTCCGTTTCGGAGGACTCTGTCTCGTTTACCTCGGTAGGTTCTTCGGTTTCTGTTGTAATGACATCAGGATCTTCATAAATTACCTCATCATTGCTTGCCCGTAAGATAATGCCCTGGGAACCGGTGATACTTACGGAAATCACATCGCCATCGGAAACATTATCCAGAGAAGTTGTCAGGATTCCGGAGGTAAGGTAAGTGGTAGGAACCTTCTCGCCATTTACAAAAATCTTGGCATTCTTTGTAAAGTTGGAACCGTAAACCGCTAAGGTATTATTCAATACATTTTTGCGGACGGATGTTACATTGACATCTTCCACGTCCATGACAAGATCCGTTGCCGGATATAAATCATCGCCGTTGTAAGCATATCTCTCACCGTAGAGAAGGTCATACTGGAGATTGTCAAGACCATTCTGGTAAGTGGAGGAATCTGCCTGTGTCTGTGTGTAAGTAAACATGGTTCCTTCATGGATACCCATCTGACCGGTAATGTGTGCTAATAACTGGTAAGCAGTCAGATCAGCGTCCTGTTTTGGAAGACCGAAGTTATTCCAGGTTGCATATTTTGTCTTGAAAATATCACCGGATTTCATATCGGAATCTTCAAGACCCATCGTAGGAAGGTGATCGCCAAACATAACAATAATGGTATCCTCACCGCGGCGGTTGACTGCATCAATGAGGTTTGCAATAAAGTTATCTGTGTTGTGGATCATGTTTACATAATATTCCCACTGATTATTGGAAGCTTCATCGGCAGCTCCGGTTACAGTGATCTCCGGGTTCTCAATAATCTTTTCAGTTGGATAATCTCCATGGGAACCAACTGTGATCGTGTATACAAAGTCGGACTGATTTTCGGTTGCATCCATAGCTTTTACAGTCTCATTTACAAGAACTTTATCGGTTGGCCAGCTTCCACTTGGTGTGTACTCGGTAATGTTCATTAACTCTTTACTTGTAAATGTATCAAATCCCATTTTTGAAAACGCATTGTTTCTGCTGTAGAAAGTAGCAGTGTTGTTATGTACGACATGTGTGCCATAACCAATAGAGGAAAGGTCAGATGCAATACTTTCAACGCTTGGGCAGTCAGACTGTTTTAAAATTGTTTTGTAAGGATACTCGCCGGTACCAAAGTACTGCATGCTCATACCGGTTAAAACTTCAAATTCTGTATTGGCAGTTCCGGCTCCGACAACAGGTACGGTAAGATAACCGGTGGTGAAGTTCTGCTCTAAACTGTGGAATGTTGGAATCGGATCTTCTGACATCTGAAGGAAATTCACATCATATGGATCGATAAAGGATTCCAGCAAAATACAGATAATATTTGGCTCTTTGCCAGCAGAAACAGTTGTTTCTTCTTTGGAAGAGTCCACTAAAGTTTCGATAGCGTCAATGGTTTCTTTGGAGTAATCATCCGGTTTATCCATTCCACGACCGACAACGCTTGTAGAGAAACCATAAACAAATCCGTAATCAGAGTAACCCTGTGCAATATTTGCAAAGTAAGAGGCAATAATATTAGAACTCTGTGCAGCCTGTGTTGTAATTGGAATACCGACAACTAACAGTGCAACGATCGCAAGTGGGGAAAATACAACGTGGCGTTTTCCCTGATACTTCGGTCCTTTGATAAAGAAGAGAACCAGAAATATAATGAAAGAAGCAACCACAGCTACTACAACGGTAGCCTCTTCCGCAGTAAAATAATTGGTGTTCTGCATTGCAAACAGGTCTGGAAGCATTTTAAAATCGGTGTAGCTGAATGGAGTTACACGGTTGGAAAGGATGATTCCGTTGACTGTTCCGAGGAAAATCCAGAGTCCGGTGATCAGAACACGAAGCTGTGCTCTTGTCTTAAACAGGTAAACAATTGATAAGGAAGCAAATACAATAAAGGCATTGTAAAGGTAAGCCCATGTATGATTGCCTACGAAGGAAACAGCAGAGAAAAAGTCTCTTCTGGAGATCACTTCTACGGTAAAAGTAATAAAGCATGCTAAAATAAAGTGGAAAATAAGGGAATATCTATTGAAAAATGCAATTCTCTTATAATATTTCTCACTGTGTGGTTTCCTTTTTGGTAATTTGGAAAGAAAAACTTCTGCTTTTTCCTTTACCGGTGCAAATTTCTGGAATAATTTATTCATTTTTTCTTTGACTGACTTGAATTTCTGTTTCATATACCCTCCTTTTTGGCACAGGAAAATACAAAAAATTGATTTTCCTGTCTGCATCTGAGCTTTTTGCAATCGCTTTTGCAAAAAAAATACAGGTGCGTTACATTTATCAGCAGTTATGATAATCTGCAATGAAAAAGAGTTTTAAAAGCTCTTTTATTGTCTAAGTAAAACACATGTAAAATTACAGTAAAAAAATTATTTTTGATACTAAAAGAATATATCGCTTATGAGGAAAAAAAACAATTGGAAAGATAAATAAAAAAGAAGGAAGATTTCAGGATTTTCTATAAAATATGAATAAAAAATGAACAAACTATGACTAAATGAGAACATATAGCACCGGAGGCTATTTCACAAACTTGTTAATAGCCTCGTTTAAGTCTTTTAATACCTGCTCATCACCTGTTTCGATCGCATCTACCAGACAGTGATTAATGTGATCTTCCAGAATGATTTTACCGATATTGTTGATTGCTGACCGCACTGCCGCAATCTGGATCAGGACTTCACTGCAGTCCCTTCCGTCCTCGATCATGGTCTTAACGGCTTCCATATGCCCGATTGCACGGTTCATACGGTTTAAAACTGCCTTTGTGTTTTCGTGATGGTGTGGGTGGGAATGTGAGTGACCGTGTTCGTGTACTTCCTCATGCGTGTGTGTATAAACAGTACCGTCCTTGGCGATATGTGTATGTTCCATATGTACTCCTTTGTATTCTATAGTTACCAGTCACTATCCCAGTCTGTTGTTCCGGAATCCCAGCTGTCTCCGGAATCCCAGTCATAACTGCTGTCAGAATCCGAATCAGAAGTATAATGCTCGTCATAGTAACTGCTGTCCTCAAATTCTGTAAAGCTGGAAGTCCATTCGCTATCATCATTGTAGTTGAACTGATAGTCAGTTTTATTTGCTAAGACGTCGTCCGGAATCGAGGATTTACTGACTTTTTCATAATCGCCACCGTAACCGTAGTCTTCGTACTCATACCAGCTATGGCGTGTGTTGGCGTAAATGGTGTCGTTATAGCGATAATAGCTGACATTGTAATAAGCGTGGAGCGGTGCAAATAATAAGCAGAAGGAAATGACATAAATCACAACATAAGTCAGTAAAAATGCGCGACCGGACGACTTTTCCCCAATTACGTTATCATGAAATTTTTGCAGGAGAGGAACACGGTCACCAAATTTACCAGCCAGAATTAAACTTGCGATTGTCAGTCCGATTGCAAGAAAAACGGACCAGAACAGGGAAGCTCCGAATCCCTTGGCAAGCATATCGATAATGGCAATGGAGATCAGCCCCACAAAGCCGGCAAAAAAGATCGCAAAAGTGATGAGTATGTTTTTCCGCTTTTCTTTCTTCTGCTCCCGCGTGAGTGTCTGCTGTTGCTTTCTTGTCTGGTTATTTGCCTTCTGATTTAAAATCTCAGATTTTAATTTCAGATAAAGTTCATTGACAGCATAAGCTTCATCCGTGCCCTGATAGCGGATGGCACGTTCGCCGTTTGCCTTGTTTTTGTATACAATGAACTTGTCGCCATCCTGATAAATACCAAACGCTTTTGGTTTCTTATAATTGATGCCAATAAAAAATCTTGTTGTCTCATACGGCGGCAGGTGTCTGTCCTGATACCACTGCTGTAATTCGGCAATTGTTTTTGGTGTTTTGTCGGTGGTTCGTTTGACGGCATTGTTTGTTGCCCCGCAAAATGGACATTTATCTGCAGTTTCTTCAATCATGGAACCACAGTATTCGCATTTTATCTGCATTTTCATTTCCTCCCCGGAAGTGGTGTGTTAGTCAGAATAGATTCTGTTTTACCACTTCTATATTATAAGGTAATGATTTAGTACTTTTATATTATTACAGTATAGATTATATTATGACATTTCTTTTTGACAGAATCAATAGAAAAAAGTGTTACTTCCGGGTGAGCAGTAACGCTTGCATTTCCGGTATAAAGCAGATATAATTTCTACATCAGAATAAAAATGTTTCATCAACAAAAACTATACGATGGGGTATATCAGATTTGGTATACCCTGTTTTTTGCTTCGCAAAACAAGGAGATAACCAGGATTATGAATTTATTAGATATTATTGGACCGGTCATGGTTGGACCGTCCAGCTCCCATACAGCGGGAGCAGTAAAAATCGGACGAGTCTGTCACAAACTGCTTGCAGAAAAAGTGGTAAGGGCAGATATCTTTTTTCACGGATCATTTCTGGCAACAGGAAAAGGACATGGAACGGATAAGGCGGTTGTGGCAGGACTTCTGGGAATGCAGGTGGATGACCCGGCGATTCCGCACAGCTTTGAGATCGCAGAGCGTGAGGGATTGCAGTTCACACTGTCCGGGATTGATCTTGGGGATGTGCATCCAAACTCTGTCAAACTGGAACTTACAGGCGAATCAGGAAGAACGCTGGAGGTAATCGCGGCATCTATCGGAGGCGGACGTATTGAAATCTGTGAGATCGATGGTCTGACAGCAAATTTCAGTGGAGATTATCCGACACTGATCGTGCATAATATTGACCAGCCGGGGCATGTTACAGAGGTAACATCCATGCTTGCCCACAAATCGGTTAACATCGCAACGATGCAGTTATACCGTGCAAGCCGCGGTGGAAATGCAGTTATGGTCATCGAGTGCGATCAGGAAATTCCGGCGGATGCACTCAAGTGGTTAGAACGGATGGAAGGAATTTTAAAAGTAACATATCTGAGTTTACTGTAGGGAGAGAAAAATGTATAAGTCCTTAGAAGAAATATGCGAAATGACAACAAAAGAAGGAAAGCCCTTCTGGAAAATCGTGCAGGAAGATGATTGCAGGGAGCAGGGAATCAGCGAGGGAGAAGCCTTTGAGCAGATGCGGGGCATGTATCAGGCAATGCGTGAGGCAGATGACAATTATGATGGAAAGCTGAAGTCTGCAAGCGGTCTGGTGGGAACAGACGGGGAAAAAATGCATGCAGCAAGAGAAGCAGGAACTTTGCTCTGTGGAAAATTTATTGGAAAAGTGATGGAAAAAGCTTTAAAGACAGGTGAATCCAATGCCTGCATGAAACGGATCGTTGCGGCACCGACTGCGGGCTCCTGCGGTGTTGTTCCGGCAGTTTTTCTCACATTAGAAGAGGAAAAACATTTTTCCGAAGAAAAAATGGTGGAAGCTCTTTATGTGGCGGCAGGAATCGGCGGCGTGATCGCAAACAGGGCGTTTCTCGCCGGGGCAGCCGGAGGTTGTCAGGCTGAGATCGGCTCGGCTTCGGCGATGGCGGCTGGAGGAGTGGCATACCTTATGGGTGGAGATGCCGAGCAGATTTCCCATGCGGCAGCCCTGGCATTGAAAAATCTGCTTGGACTTGCCTGTGATCCCGTGGCAGGTCTGGTCGAAGTGCCATGTGTGAAGCGCAATGTGATGGGAGCAGTTAATGCGATGACTTCGTCGGATATGGTCATGGCTGGAATCACAAGTAAAATCCCGCCGGATGAAGTGATAGATGCAATGCGTGCGATTGGACGCAGCATGAGCGAGGATATCCGCGAAACTGGAAAAGGAGGGCTTGCCGGAACTCCGACCGGAGTGGCAATCCGGGAACGAATGGCTGGGACATTGTAAACCAGAGTTTAGATAGGTGATGGAGGCAGGTTTGCAAAGCTTCTTAGCTTATATACAATCAAAAACAGACCATGCGAAAATTCCCGTTGTGCATAAGGAAATTAATATTTGCATGGTCTGTTTTTGATTACAATATGTTTTATGCAGAGCAAGGCTTTATGGTTTCAAATGTAGTGCTTTATCGTACATGTCGGATTGTTCAACAAGTTTGAATTTACTTATTTCTTTTCGTAAACTTATCAATAACATTGTCTGCCCAAAAAGTAATAAAGAAATCAGCAATCTCAGCAAATAGATTAATAATAAAATCAAACATATAAGTTTTCTCCAAATACAAATTTATTTAATAATATTCTATCGGATCACTAGAAAATCTGTCAATTTGTTATTTGTCAATGTTTAAGACATGTGAGAAATTGCTCGCTGATATGCTACTTAATTTCTTTCCGCAATATCAGTCATACTTATATCATTATCTTCACGCCATTTTTCAAAATCATCATCGTATTGGTCAAAATCATCATAATCGTCAATATCTGGCATGGTATCAAATGGATCCATATTAATTTCCTCCTTATATTATCCTACATAATGTTTCGTATAAATCGAATATTGCTTTAAACAATGAATGCAACAGCGTTTTATGTTTTGGAGGTGCTTTAATATCAGGTTTAACATTATCTAATTTCATTAGAGTAAAAAAATCAATCATTTATGCATCCTCCTTAATGTATTTATAATATTTAATATTTCAGTATTATAAAGGTTATCGCTTCTTCCTGCTTCCGGATGACTAAGTATAAAATATAAAGAATCAAGGTGTTGATTGACAACTTTATTATTTGCAATATTATAGTTACTTTTAGTTCCAAGATTTCCAATGGTTGCATAAATGAGTCTGTTGTTAATGCATATTTCATAATATGAGAGAGAAGGGGAAAAGGATTTATCTTCTATTTTGTAAAAGCTGACTTTTTCCTTATCAGGTAAATAGCACTCGAAATGTTCTTTGGTCTCTTTATATCTGGCTTTTTCTTCATAATTTCTTATATCATCAGGATTAGAACTATAAATATATTCATCACCATAAAGTCCTTCACGTAGACCTTTTGAATAAATTACGGATGAAGCTTTCACTCCACCTTAACTCCTCCGATAGAGTTTTCTTATACAGATGCATGATAAAAGTGTGTATAGATTTGGAATTTGCATCAGCATTAGCGAGTTCATAACTAAGTGGTGAGTAAAAGAAAGAATTATAATCCATTCCTAAATATTCAATTAATTTGCATAAGATATGTATATCATGCAATATGCAATTAAAAAGTTCTTAATTGTATGTATGACAGTTTTATAGAATAAAAAAATAAAATGTCATTTCGGAATTGATATTTTGCATGAATTGTTCTATACTCTGATTATATCAAAGTCGCAGACAAAACAATATGCGGTAATTAGCAAAATATAACTGCATTTTTCTTAGCGTTCCTGTCTGCAAATCCAAAACCAGTTTTCTGGTTACGGGATATATCTCAAGTTTCACAGCCGGTTCGGCAAGTGATTCCATTTTGATGAACATTTTCAATGCAAGAGATGCATATATTAATGATTGAATTACTTTTTCTATGGTATGGCATTTCACAATAAAATTATCCCTTATGCATTGAAAAAAACAAAAATTTCAACTATCATAAAGGAGGAAAATGATTGAATACAAACGATGACAAGATTCAATGGCATCCAGCTTTTGATGCTGCATTGCAGATTGAGCTGGAAGATGAAGCAGAGTATCTGGAATTTGAGCCGGAACATCTGCTGTCGAAGAAACCAATGCAGATTGATGTGTTGGTAAAAAATGAGAAAACTGTAAAAATCAAAAAGAATATCGGTAGGATATTCCGGCAGTATAATATCATTGAGTACAAATCGCCGGATGACAAACTGAATATTGATGATTTTTACAAAACATATGGATATGCTTGTCTGTACAAGTCGGAAACAGGCGGCATAGACGAAATCCCAGCAACAGAATTGACCATTACTTTGGTATGTTATCATTATCCAGTAAAAATGCTGCAAAAACTAGAGCAGGAGAAAAACTTGATAATCGACAATGTGGAGAGCGGTATTTACTATTTTTTAGGAGACTCCATTCCAATCCAGCTTATTGTCATTCCTAAATTATCAAAAGAAAATAACTACTGGCTGAACAATCTACGCAATGATTTGAAATCAGGCGGAGAAATTCGGAATTTTATCGAACAATATGGAAAGAAGAAAAATTCAAAATTATATCAGGCACTTGCAGATACAATCATGCGTGCCAACTGGAAGGAATTGAAGGAGGAGAGGAAAATGTGCGAAGCATTACGGGACTTATTTGCAGATGACTTGCGCAAATCGAGGGAAGAAGGAAGAATTGAAGGAAAAATAGAACAGGTAATCAAAAAATATCAAAAAGGTTGTACCGTGGAAGAAACAGCAGATATGCTTGAAGAATCTACAGATTTGATCAAACAAATATATGATGCAATTCGACAGTGTGCACCGGATTGCAATGTTGAGAAGATTTATAAAGTGATTTTTGATAAGACTGCATTAAAATATTAACCGTTTCCCATAACCGGGAGTTCCATAACGTAGATTGACGGATTTTCATAACCGAGATATTGCATGCTACACAGTCTGGGACAAATAAAAAATAGAACTGATTTGTTTTCAGGATTTTAGTACCGCTGCCAGCGACAACAAGCGGAAGCGCTCCTGAAAACAAACAGTTCTATTTTTTATATTTCTATACACCTTGTTGGCATGCAATACAACATAACCTCAGGAAATCCGTAACACCACCTGCAATCGGCAGTTCAAAACCTAAATTTCGGTTAACTATTTATTCGACCGTCTCCAGATATGCATTTTCTCAGCTTCAGCGATCAGTTCATCACGGAAATCAGGATGAGCAACAGAGATCAATGCCTCAGCTTTCTGCCAGGAGGAAAGTCCTTTCAGATTTACCATACCATACTCGGTTACAACATAATGTGTATTGGCACGTGTATCAGTAACGATAGAACCTTCTACTAAAGTCGGGCGGATGCGGGAGTGCATAACACCCTGTTTGTCGATAAATGCAGAGGAGCAGCAGATAAAGCTCTTACCACCGTTTGACAGATAAGCACCTAAAACAAAGTCAAGCTGTCCGCCGGCACCACTGATCTGTTTGATACCGGAGGATTCAGAACTGATCTGTCCGAAAAGGTCGATATCCACGCAGTTGTTAATGGAAATAAAATTATCCAGAGCTGCGATGGAACGGATATCGTTGGTGTAGCTTACCGGAGCACTCATAAGCTCTGGGTTCTCATCAAGGTAATCATACATTTTCTTTGTTCCGGCACCAAAACCGTAAACCTGGCGGAAACGGTCGATGTTTTTCTTGGAACCGTTGATCTTTCCGGCTCTTGCGATATCAACAAAAGCGTCTACATACATTTCAGTGTGGACACCAAGATCTTTTAAGTCAGATTCTGCGATCAGGGAACCGACTGCATTTGGCATGCCGCCGATACCGAGCTGTAAACATGCACCGTTTGGAATCTGGTCTACGATAAGCTGGGCAACTTTTTTATCAACATCAGTGGCAGGACCGCCTGCACCAAGTTCGCCGATCGGAGCATTGTTTCCTTCCACAATATATGTGACATCGGAAATATGAATGCCGCATTCTGTACCGCCGAGGCAGCGTGGCATATTTTCGTTGACTTCCACGATGACATGTTTGGCAGTCTCACACATTGCACCGAGATGGGATGCGTTTGGACCGAAGTTGAAGTAACCGTGTTTATCCATCGGCGCAACCATGATCATTGCAACATCGTCCGGACATGAGGATTCACGGTAATAACGAGGCAGTTCGGAGTAGCGGATCGGAGAATAGTAAGCACATCCGCGGGCGATCAGTTTTCGTTCGATACCGGACATATGCCAGGAGTTCCATGTGAAATGTTCACCAGCGTCCTCGCGGGCAAAAACAGCAAGCGGTTTTAATAAAATACCACCGCGTAAATTTACATTTTTAAGTTCATCGGTACGTTTTGCCAGTGCCTGATCCAAAACGTCAACCGTACCATTGCACCATCCATAATCAACCCAGTCACCGGATTTGATTAATTTTACAGCTTCATCTGCGGAAACAAGTTTCTGTTTGTATTCCTGTGAGTAATCCATTGTAAATACCTCCCCTAAATTTGGAATGAAATGTATGCTGTGTTTCGTTTTCAGTAAAATAAAAAAACACAGGCAATGTTTGTTAAAAAATTATCAATTAATATTTTAACACTTTATGAGATGTTTTACAAGGGCTTAAGACGAGGCATCTTGATTTTTTATGCAAATACATTTAAGCTTTTAACATCAAAACATATGCGTTTACAGAAGGGGGACAGCAATATGCAGTTTCAATTACAGTTTATCACGGACGAACTGCCGCAAACACCGGTACATATCAATCAAAGAACCGCAGTCCGCGGCGTGATCCATTATCAGAATAAAATCCTTATGGTACAGACCAACCGCGGTGATTACAAATTCCCGGGTGGCGGCATGGAAGAGGGGGAGACGGAAAAAGAAACATTGCTTCGGGAGATCACGGAGGAGACAGGATACACGGATGTCCACATCGGGCTGAAAATCGGGGAAACATTTGAACAAAACATTGACACCGAGGATCCCAACAGTTATTTTCAGATGAAATCCTGTTATTATGAGTGCTGGCTGATGAGCGATAAAAGAGCGCCGGGAGTGCTGGACGATTACGAGGAAAAACTGGGATTTCGCGGAACATTTGTGACTGTGGAGGAGGCATATCAGAGCAATCTTTCCTTATTAAAAAGAGAACAGAAGAAAATGCACGATTTTTTACAGAAAGCATATATCGCGCAGATGGATCAGAAAATAAAGGAGCAGGTCACGTTTGTACCGGAAATTCCGTGGCTGGAACGTGAAACACAGGTTTTATACAAATTGAACCGCACACTTGTGGAAAAAATTGCGGACGCAGTGCGTGAATGTGGAAAAATCATGCTGGACGCAGTGCGGACTGCCGATATGGTGGAGACGAAGGAAGGACACGCTAATTTTGTGACAGTCTATGACAAAAAGGTACAGGAAACCCTTCGGAAAAAGCTGCTTGAAATACTTCCGGAGGCAGTGTTTGTCGGGGAAGAAGATGACGTGCACACATCGATCAAAAAAGGATTTGCGTTTATTGTGGATCCGATTGACGGAACGACAAATTTTATCAAAGACTATCATGTGAGTGCGATTTCAGCAGGACTGGCAAAAGACGGTGAAAAATATATAGGTGTTGTATACAATCCGTATCTGGATGAAATGTTCACGGCAGAACGTGGAAAGGGTGCATTTTTAAACGGAAGACCGATTCATGTTTCCAGAAATCCGCTCTCTGAGGGCATTGTATTATTTGGCACAGCACCGTATTACGAAGAACTGAGCAAAAAATCATTTCAGATGGCTTACACATACTTTAAGAAAGCGCTGGATGTGCGGAGAAGCGGCTCTGCAGCGATCGATCTGTGCAGTATAGCAGCAGGGCGCGCAGAATTATACTTTGAACTGCGCCTGAGTCCGTGGGACTTTGCGGCGGGAGCGCTGATCGTGGAAGAAGCCGGCGGCGTTGTCACAACGGTCGAGGGCGGCGCAGTCACTCTGGGGCAGAAATGTTCTGTTCTTGCCACAAACGGACGCTGTGGCAGACTGGAGTAAAACACTCCGCAAGGAATTATAATTCTTCCGGCACATCCCAGTTGGTGAGTGCTTCCCTGGCATCGGCGAGAGCCTCTTCATATTGATTTGCGGTAAGTGCGGCAAACGGATCATCCTCCGGCAAAGCTGCAAGCATTATCTCATAACAGCGGATCAATCCCTGAAGCGGCAGATCGCCGCCCGTGTGTACATCTAAAATGCTGGAAGTCTCATGCGCAGCATTATAATACCAGAGGGAAGCTTCCTCATAATCTTCGGCTTCCTCAAAATAAGCTCCAAGTTCAAGACAGATTTCGGCGCATGGTGTTGACAGCATATCCCGCAGTGTCATCTGGAAAAAGTGGTTGATGTCCCCGGCAATCCTGTAGGCGTGTGCGAGCACACAGGCGGCTTCTTTCTGTGCGTCGGTGTCTGTGCCGGAATCATATATCAGGCGGAAAATCGGAAGTGCCTCCGCAAAATCTTTTTCATCCCCTGTTTTCAATAATTCTTTTGCATACATGCTGCGAAGCTTGGCAGAAAATGTCCCCTCTCTGTTGAAGGCGTCCACAAAAATGGAAAAATCCCGTTTGTGGTGCATAGACTGCGGCATGTGCAAAATCTCAATGTCACTGTCAAAAACAACCGGTGTGAGGCGGATCGTTTCATGGATCGGATCGATCCACTCAAATTCCCGTACACGTTTAAACAATTTTGGACGGTATTCGGTTCTTGCATTCAAAACGGTGTTAAATTCGGAGACGGTGCGGTATTTCATCTGTACGATCTCAATTTCCGGCAGAAGGGCTTCCTTTAACAAAAGAAATCTTTTGCGATTTTCCTCGTCCAGTATCTCATCTGCATCCGGTGCGTAAATATAATCCATATTTGCGAGGGAAAAAGAAAAATTTCTTGCAGCAGAAAAATCATTGTTCCATGCGAAATCGTAAATCCGGTCAGTGTATTTTGCTGCGACAGCCTTTGTATCGTCGGTGGAGCCGGTATCCACAATAATAATCTCATCCATCAGGTCACAGACAGAGTCGAGACATCTGGACAGGATGGCAGCTTCATTTTTTACGATCATGCATAAACTTATTTTTATCATAAGAGTCTTACCTTTCAAAATCAGAATGATCCAGTGTTTTATCATGGAAGATCAGCAAATTCGTGAAACAGTACGAAAAAGCATTCCCTGTCTTTATTATGGTAAGTCAGGAGATATTTTGCAAGAAGAGAAATACTTTTTTATAAAACTACAAGCGTAAATTACAAAGAAAATCAGGAGGAGCCATCATAAATCTTGTGAACCGCAAAAAACCATGCTAAAATATGCCGATAGAGTGGAAATGACAGAAAAAAACAGTAAGAGAAAGATTTTAAATAAGGAGAGCAGACATGAGTGCAATTGTGACATTGAAAAAAGGGGAAGGACGTACCATCAAAGCGGGCGGTGCGTGGATTTTTGACAATGAGATAGACACCATTACAGGACGGTTCAAAAACGGAGAAGTCGTGACCGTACATGATTTTGATGGATATCCGATGGGAAAGGGATTTATCAACCAAAATTCGAAAATCCGTGTCCGTATGATGACAAGAAAAGCAGATCAGGAGATTGATAGTGCATTTTTGAAAATGCGTGTGAAAAATGCATGGGAGTACCGCAAGACAACCGTAGATACTTCTTCCTGCCGTATTATTTTCGGTGAGGCTGATTTTTTGCCGGGCTTAGTGATCGATAAATACGAAGATGTGCTGGTTGTGGAATGCCTGGCACTTGGAATGGAGCAGTTTAAAGAAGAAATCGTAACAGACCTGAAAGAGATATTGTCAGAGGATGGAATCATGATCCGTGGCGTTTATGAGCGGAGTGATGCTAACGAGCGCACAAAAGAAGGACTTCCAAAGGTAAAAGGATTTATCGGAGAAGAATTTGATACAAATATTGAGATCGTGGAAAATGGAGTTCACTATATGGTGGATGTCGTAAATGGACAGAAGACCGGATTTTTCCTGGATCAGAAATACAACCGCCTTGCCATGCAGCGTATCTGTAAAGGCAAGAAAGTACTGGACTGCTTTACACACATGGGAACATTTGCACTGAATGCCGGAATCGCCGGGGCAGCAGATGTCACCGGACTTGACATTTCCGAATATGCAGTCAGTCAGGCAGAGGCGAATGCGAGATTGAACCATCTGGAAAACAACGTACATTTCCGTCAGGCAAATGTTTTGGATGAACTTCCAAAACTCGCACAGGCAGGAGAAAAATATGATGTAGTCATCTTAGATCCGCCGGCGTTCACAAAATCCCGCGAGGCGACAAAAAATGCAATCAAAGGTTATCGTGAAATTAACATGAAAGGATTAAAGTTAGTGAAAGATGGCGGGTATCTTGCCACTTGTTCGTGCTCTCATTTTATGACGCAGGATCTTCTCGCAAAGACTGTGAAAGAGGCTGCCAAGGCAACACATAAGAGACTCCGTCAGGTGGAATTCCGTACACAGGCACCGGATCATCCGATTTTGTGGGCGGCGGATGAAAGTTATTATCTGAAGTTTTTTATTTTTCAGGTGGTGGATGAGAAATAATCCAAAGAATGCTTATTTTATAGGGGTTCCGAAACAATTCTCTGATATGAAATAAAAGACTGACACACCTTTTGACGCACTTTTATAGAAAAATATCTCGAAATAAGCAAATCCTCTTAGAGTAATCTAAGGGGATTTTGTCGATTTATCGTTGTCTGATTTAATAAGTTATGATATACTTCGCACATGGGAAACCAGAGAGCCGGGCGGCTTACCCTCTTTTTCGGAGGGTTGCTAAGCCCCGGTGGGGCTTGTTTAGCAACGACCGGAGCAAAGCGTAGACCAACCCTCCAGACGAAAGAAAGGAGGGCGTTGCCAATGTATGTTACATACTCTGACTTAATTCAGATTGGAATATTCATTTGCGCCCTTGTTGGATTGTGCTACACGATTTTCAAGGGAAAACGAAAATAGCCGCCATTACTGCGAATAATGACGGCTGTTGATAAAACAGTTACTTAATTCATTCGGGTAAGCCGCTTCTCTGGCTTTCCCTCTTTCTACGCATAATATAACATATCTTATGAGCTGATGCAAGGAAAAGTGTAAAGAGGATCATAATT